>QFCS01000968.1_pt1 | contig 129115 bp, 109 predicted proteins | sample 3576561 | NCBI WGS metagenome assembly QFCS01 | reverse complement strand
GAAGCTGTCACCGAGCTTCGACGGCTGCGCGGCATCGGCGAGTGGACGGCTGAATATATCGCCATGCGTCAGCTTCGCTCTCCCGATGGCTTTCCGGCCTCTGACATCGGGCTTCTTCGGGCGATGGTCGATGCCACCGGTACGAGACCAACACCAGCCGCCCTAAAAGCACGAGCCGAGGCCTGGAGGCCATGGCGTGCCTATGCGGCGCTTCATCTATGGTCGGGCGAATTGATCCCCGATCCCCTTGCCCAATATTCCATTTCGGAGGACCACCATGCTCGCGAAGCAGTCTGATCAACTGACCGTTGACCGCCTCGAAACACCTATTGGCACCGCCCAGCTCGTAACCGACGCTGACGGCTATCTGCGCTCGTTTGACTGGGTGGACTTAGTCGATCGCCAACTCAAGCTCCTTCGTCGCTACAATGGCGAAGTCATTCTGACCCCCGGTGCAGCTCCCGCCGCTATCCGCCGGGCCGTCACCGCCTATTTTGACGGCGACCTGCAGGCGCTCGGGACAATCCCATGGCGTACGCCCGGATCGGACTTCCAGCTCAAATGTTGGAACGCGCTGTACGCGATCCCGGTCGGCGAGACGATGACCTACGGCGCTCAGGCCGCGAAGATCGGGCAGCCGAGCGCAATGCGTGCGGTTGGGCTCGCCAATAACAGCAATCCGGTTGCGATTATCGTCCCCTGTCACCGTGTGATCGGCGCCAACGGCTCGTTGACCGGTTACGCTTGTGGCGTGTGGCGTAAACGCTGGTTGCTGCGTCATGAGGGAATTGCTGCATTCCAGGACAATGGCGAACTCTTCGACTACGCCGAGCATTTTCAGCGAGCGCAGGCAGCCGCTTGATCCCGAGGGCACCAGATTGCAAGTTGACCTGTTCAATCTCCCCCCGGTCGTTCCGGGCTTGGACTTTCGGGAGGAAATCATTTCTCCCGAGGAAGAGCGCGAACTCATCCGTGAGATCGACCAAATCGACCTGCCGTATTTTTCGTTTCAGGGCTGGACCAGCAAGCGTCGCACGCGCTCGTTCGGCTGGCTCTACGACTTCAACAGCTCCGACTTCGGGCCGACCGATCCGATCCCGGCCTTTCTGCTTCCGCTGAAATCTCGCGCTGCGGTTTTCGCGGGCGTTGCAGCCGAAGACGTGGTCCAGGCATCAATTATCAAGTACGAACTCAGCGCCGGGATCGGTTGGCATAAGGACCGGCCCGAGCTCGATGCTGTAATCGGCATCTCTCTTGGGGCACCAGTGACCATGCGCTTTCGGCAGCGGACCAAGGATGGTTTCGACCGTGCCTCGGTCTTTCTGCCGCCGCGCTCGATATATCACCTCGACGGTGATGTCCGATACGAGTGGGAGCACAGCATTGCCCCCGGCACCGCGACGAGGTGGTCCATCACCTTCCGCGGCTTGTCGGACAAGGGAAAGCAGGTCGAGCGACGCCGTCGGGGCGTCGGCGGCGCCGTCGAGAATTGAGGATTCAAATGCCCTACTCGGTTGCTCCGAGCTATACGACGTTCCTCACAGCAAACGGCGAATGCTCGATCGCCTGGAACGACAATGGCATCGCCAATCTTCTCCTTCCCACCAACTATCCACCCGACATCGGGCGTTGGCGCATGCGTCGGGTTCCGGAGGCTCGGCGCGATACGCCCGATGAGCGCGTTACGGCGGTGATCGACGCCGCGACCCGGTATTTTGATGGCGAGTTCGTCGACTTTTCCGATGTGCCCGTCGATCTAAGCGGACAAAGCGAGTTCTTCACGCGAATCTACCAAGCCCTGCGCCTGGTCAAATACGGTGAAACCACGACCTATGGTGCCCTGGCACTGGATCTGGGTGCGGGACCTGAAATGGCTCGCGACGTCGGTGTCGCGATGGCAACGAACCCGGTGCCGTTGATCATCCCTTGTCATCGCGTCTTGGCGGCCGGCGGCAAGATCGGTGGCTTCTCCGCCCCTGGCGGGTCGAACTCCAAGATCCGAATGCTGCGCTTGGAAGGTGTTGAAGTCGGCGAGCCAAAGCCTGGCAAACCCGCTCCGTCGGCTCAAGGTGTGCTCAAGTTCTGATGAAAGGACTCTCGTTTGCTAGCTGACGCGACGAGAAAGGCCATGCCACTGCAGAACCGGGTTGACACTTCGTCTCAACACTGAGCGATAATTCGAAGAGGACAACGACGATGTCCGTTAAGACAATCAAACAAGCCACGCCCCAGGTCGCAGACGACCCGCGATGGGCACGCATTGTGGCCCGCGACAAGACCGCTGACGGCCATCTATGGTATTCGATTGTCACTACAGGCATCTACTGTCGGCCGTCATGTCCGTCCCGGACCGCGAATCCCAAGAACGTCCAGCTCCATGACAGCCTCGAGAGCGCTCGCGCGACTGGCTTCCGGCCATGCAAGCGCTGCGATCCAGAAGGGCATTCGATCGATACTAAAAATGCGGCTTTGGTCGCCAAGGCCTGCCGGATCATTGAACAGAGCGAGGAAGAACCATCGTTAGAAAAATTGGCGGACGCGGTCGGACGCAGTCCTGGTTACCTCCATCGCATGTTTAAGGCCACAATCAGTCTCACCCCCAAGGATTACGCGGCCGCGCATCGCGCGATGAAAATACGTGAAGGTCTAGTTTCCAGCAGTACGGTCACCGAAGCAATCTTCGACGCGGGTTTTAACTCAAGCGGACGCTTCTACGAGAAGTCAACCAACATGTTGGGGATGACGCCGACGCAGTATCGAGCAGGCGGCGCCAAAAAGGAAATCAAGTTCGCTGTGGGGCAAACATCGCTCGGAGCGATCCTTGTCGCGTCGAGCAAGAAAGGGGTCGCGTCAATTCTACTCGGCGATGACGCCGATGAGCTTGTCCGTAATTTACAGGACCGTTTTCCGAAAGCGAACCTGATCGGCGCGGATCGGGACTACGAAGCGCTTGTCGCGCATGTCGTCGGGTTCGTTGAGTCACCGGATATTGGCTTGGGTCTCCCTCTTGACGTCTGTGGCACCGCCTTTCAGCAGCGTGTGTGGCATGCGCTGCAAAAAATTCCGGTAGGCAAGACTGTTTCCTACGCAGAGATCGCGCGGCGCATCGGATCGCCGAAGGCTGTACGGGCCATTGCGAGCGCTTGCGCTGCGAACAACCTGGCCGTCGCGATCCCTTGCCATCGTGTGATCCGCAACGACGGCTCGCTCTCCGGCTACGCGTGGGGCGTCGAGCGCAAGCGCGCCCTGCTAGATCGCGAGGTTGCGCAAACCGATTCCGGAATCCCCCTGCCGAAAAGATGCTAGTTCACGCCGTCAATGATCTTACGCGGCGCGCTGTAGTGAGCAAGTTCTTTCGTTTTGACAGCAGTATTCGGAGTGTTCCACCTACTAAATCGCCTCAAAATGCCCCGGCAAGATGCAACGCCGATGCTCAGATGCTGATGTTTCAAACACCGTATTCGCGCAACGGTCAGGGCAAGGACTGAGTCTGGTTATGTTTTCGCGCGGTGGATTTGGCGCAAAAGCGAGCCGACGAAGGCTCTGCGGGACCGCGGCAGCGCCCGATAAGATCGCAAAGCTTATTCACGTCGATCCCGCCAAGGCGCGAGTTATGAACTTCATCGGCGAGCTCGTGGCCGACGGCTTTGCGACTTGGGCATTATTCGACAACGGAGAAATCGAACTCAGTCTTCGCACCGGCGAGATCTTCATTCTTGCTGACAAAGCGATCATTCGACTTGCGTAATTTATCGCAACGATTTCTGGATAAAGTGAGCAGAATTCCCCTCATTTTTAATGCCTTTCTAGATCTTCAAAAAGCTACTGATCGCCGAGGCCGGCGCGATGCTCGCGGCTGACCTAGCCGCACGCTTCCCGAAGTCCAAGTTAATGGCCAAAGACCCATCATCACGACTCAGTGCCGAAGCCAGATTGCTATTCGATGATGCTAAACCCGCGAAGCCCATCGCTTCTAGACGCTTTACTCTGCCAACGTCCCAAGCGGTGGGTAGCAAAAAAAACCCTCTTTATGAAGCGCGTGGAAATCCGCACGGCGCGCAGGGATATTCAACGTCACTTTACTGTCCTTTTGGCATTCGCAAGAAAGGTTTGCGACGGCCGCTGCGATCCAGATGGAGAGCACGCCACAATCTCAGGCAGAAGAAGATACCGTCGAATTCCGTTTCTTGCCTTTCAATTGGGACGAGTGAGGGCGCGTTCGCTCTGCGCAACATTTGATTTTGAAGGTAAGATTCGGAGCGCGAGCAAATCTTAGCAGCGATACCGACGAAAATTCCTGGCGGCCAAACAATGCAAGGCTGGCTATCGCCCAAGCATGGCGGGTGAATTTTTTCAGTTTGAAGACAATAAACGGAGTGTGCGATCCCCTAGAGCGCCCCACTCATGCATTCGTTTGGAAAACATTTCAGCCCGATGGATGGGTGTCGCCAATATCGGAGACCTATCCAACAAGCGATTGAGAAAAATACATGACCAGAATAATCGCAGCGATTTTGGCCCTTGTGTCCGGCATGACGTATCCTGTTGCTGCGGATGAGGCAGTTAAATTAGAGGCTGGCGCCTACTCGGTCGCCGTCAGACTTGAACTACCTCATGTCGAGACCTCGGGCGTCACCAGCAATCGTACGATTTGCGTTTCCGAAAGAGATCGTCCCGCCGATCAGGGAATGCAGGTCTTGAGCGAAAACAATCCGCTGGCCAATTGTCCTTCAACCAACGTCCACCAGCTCGGAGACACTTTGACATTCGACATTATCTGCCCCGGCGGCAACGCCGCCCGTGCAAGTGCCAAATACACTCTAACGACCGCTGGATTCGATGCACGTATCGAAATGAAGATGGGGGGTAAAAACATGACGATGACCGAAGTCCAATCGGGTCATCGCGCTGGCATCTGCCCGACGGGGACTCCACATTCTTAAGCAAGGGCGACGATATATACCGTTAGGCGCCCATTAACACCGACACATGCGCTGCCGCCGATGCTGCAAGGGCGTCCAACCAATAGCCGCCCTCCAGCATGGAAACAACGCGGCCTCGACACGATCGCTCGGCGATTTCCATGACTTGTTCAGTAATCTAAGCGAAATCAGCATCGCTCAACCGCAATTGTGCAACAGGATCGCCTTCGTGAGCATCGAAGCCGGCCGACAGGAGAATAATATCCGGTCGAAAATTATCGAGCGCGGGCAAAATTCGAGTTTCCATCGCAGCCCGAAACTCGGAACTCCCGTCGCCGGCGCGCAGCGGCGCATTGTGAATATTGCCGACGCCGGTTTCCGAAACTGCCCCTGTCCCTGGAAAGAGAGGCATCTGATGGGTCGAACCATAGAAGGAATTGCCATCCGACCAAAACGCTTCCTGAGTTCCATTGCCGTGGTGAACATCGAAGTCCACAACCGCGACCCGCTCGGCACCGTATTTGCTCCGAGCATAGCGCGCAGCAATCGCGACATTCGAGAAAAAACAGAACCCCATCGCGCGCGAAGCTTCCGCGTGGTGACCCGGAGGGCGGACCTGGCAAAAAGCGTTTTTGATCCCACTCCCTGCAAATAGGGCGTCGACCGCATCAAGCCCGGCACACACTGCGCCGACCACGGCGCCCCAGGAATGACGCGAGAGTACGGTGTCGCCATCAATTGCATAAGGCAAGTTCGCAGTATCTGCTGCTAACGCTTTAATTCTATCGAAGTGCGCTTTTGCGTGAACCTGCAAGATCGCCTGCTCGGCGTCATCTCTCGCATTGGGTGCCGCACGTTGCAACTTGTCGAACGCTCGGCCCGATAGAGCAACGTCAATCGCATGCATCCGCGACGGTCTTTCGACGCAGAAGCGGCCTGGATCATGCAATGCGAATGCGGGATCCGTCAGCAATAACGTCCTTCTGACGTCTGTGGCCAGTGATGTCGAGCTTAAGAACGGGAGACTTGCTAAAGTTCCCGCCGCGAACTGCCGGCGGCTAGGCCAATGATGCGGGGCAAGTTTGATACTCATTTCCTCACGCCTCTGCCCGTCCTCGTGATTCCGATTTTCGGCGCAGACGCATACTACGCCGAAATGCGGCCGTTTCACTTTCGATGGATCAATTTTTCGATTTGAAAGCAAGAACCGAACTTCGTGCGAATCCGCATTCGCTGCAGTCGCAAGTAAATGCAGTTTCCAATTCTCAGGCGGGATGGGGGCACGCGCAGGATTAAGCACATAGCATCAGCGTACTTGGGATGTTTTCTCCTAGTCGACGCGTTCATACAGACCGGACATTGTGCGGCCTATGGACTGATCGAGGGGTGGATGACGGGTTGGTAGCCAGATTGGAGTGCCACGACCGGGGACCGCGCCGCAACCAACGGAAAAAACCATCTAAAACTAAAACTTTTCGATTGCCGTACCCGACCATAAATCGGGTACGGCTCTATTTAAAGAAGCAGAGATCTCGACAACGTTGGGCTAAGTTTGCGCCCTTAGCCTTCTGAGTCCTTTTCGGACACGCTGCAGCGATCGGAGGCCAAGCCCCCAGTAAACGCTGCTTTGTTTCATCCGCACTGACTTTTACGGGAGTTTACTTTTTCGGCGCCCCGAATTCGGCCCACGCCGCTATGGCTTGAGCCCAGTTCTTTTGCCATTGCTCGCCGATCTGCATCCAGAACTGTCCTGGATTTTTTGACATGTTGCCGAATGCTTCAATCGAAGGCCAACCCGAGGTACCCGATAGCCCAGGCCAGGATTGGAGTTTCGACAGCATCACTCCTGGATAGTTCCCCATGGGGTGCGGTGACTTAATCTGCTCCTGCCATGCTTCCAGAATATGATTCATCATATGGATCTGCAGCTGAGTTATGCTCTGAACGTGTGAGGTGATCGCAGTGACAACGGGCTCTGGCCAGCCAATTGCGCGGGCAGCGATAGCCATTTTCTGGGTGACGTTTTCTGTGCTGGAACCAAGTTCTTTGTGCCACTCCCCTACTGCGTCGAAGGCATTGCTTACGGCATCCTGAGCTTCTTTCGAGAGCTTAGGATTGAAATTGTGTAATGGCATGAAGTCTCCCTATCAGAACTGAAACTGTGTATTTGGCGATACCGTCGCATATCGAAAGAGAATTGAGCGTATGCGCGATGGCATATAAACGCTCTATGCTATTGGCACCGGTTCATCCCAATTTTTGCTTTGATGATATTTGTCGGCAATGAACTTACGACGCGTCGCCTATATCTGGGTGGTCTAAATTTCGACCACGCGGTGGAAGATCGCAGATCCACTGAGGACTGGAGTTGTGCTTCGGCCTTCCCACGGAATCGATGGAGCCATATCTCCTAATACCGTGAACAGTTTCGGTATTTCGCGATTGCAAAGACGCAGAGAACTATGTCGGCCGTACACTGCGGCCCTTAAGCCTACCCTGCGCGCACAAGTCAAAGCCTACCCGATGGAGAACGCTTCCCCAGTCAACGGGGTGTTGAGGCGCAAGCCAGAAACCGAATAGTGCCCCCAGAAAAAATAAAATGCGGGTTGGAAAAAATCGCTCAGGGAAGGGAAACGCACGATGAATCCTCATGCACTTGGATCACTTTCTCCAACCGGCCTAAAGCGGCGAATTGAAAATCGCAATTGCTTATGGGCGGTATCTTCCCGTCCTAAGACAACAGTTTACTCCCGATTTTAGCGCGGCCGCGCCCTGTATCCAAACCTAGATCCGGGTCGTCAATCATATGTCCCTGATGCGTCTGGTAAGCGGGCGCTCCGGACTCTGAATCATTTAACCTCCGCCTCTCCGTGACGGCGAGGAAACTTCCTCGACCGAAATGGGCACTTCTCCCAAGAAGAAGCAAGATGCATGAAAATCTCTCCTTCGAGCAGGATACGCGCTGTCCCGATGACAGATCTTTTCTCATTTTGGAGCGCGACCCGGGGTATAAAAAGCGGATCGCGCACAACATGCAGGCGCGAGGCTTTACTGTGACGTGTGTCGAGTCCGCGTGCGAGGCGATCTCGCTCATCCGCTTGTCTCCCCCAGCACTAGCTATCGTTGACTTACTCCCAGGGCGACCTTGCGGACTCGAGGTTCTTGCCGAACTAGCCAATCGGCGCCCAACGGCACGAGCCATCGTTATCACCGCCTTTGATAACTTCACAACGGCGGTGATGGCCATCAAACTCGGGGCTATCGACTACTTGCCCAAGCCGGTCGAAGTCGATGAACTGTGCAGTGCCCTCCTCAGCTCGACTCCAAGAATCGCCCCCGAAACGTCGGAGTTCATGTCGCCGCGACGCGTGAAGTGGGAACATATCCATCGGGTCTACGAGCTGTGCGATCGCAATGTCTCCGAAACGGCCCGGAGACTGGAGATTCATCGCCGAACGCTGCAGCGGATGCTGAGCAAGAGGGCACCACGATGAGCCGACGTGGTACACCCGCCGACAAGTTCAAAGAGATACCAGTAAGGCGTGACTCGGCAGAGACGCAAAAAGTAAGAGCCCTTATCGGAATCGCCGATAAGAATCAGATCGTCCGTGATGGCCTCACGGAAATTATCCGCCGCGACGGGCACTTTCATCCTGTCATCGCCGTCGCGACAGGTAGTGAATTCCTCAAAGCCGCTGATGAACTGGCGATCGATATCGGTATCGTTGGCTGGTCATTTACCGATATGACCGGCGGAGATGTATTGCGCGGACTCAAGCGCCGGCAATCCAGAATTCGCGTCATTATCTACTCAGGAGAGACGGGCGACAGGGTGTTGCAGGAGGCAATCCATCTCGGAGCATGGGGCTTCGCTTCGAAACGAGCGGAACCCGCTCACCTTCTCGACATCATCGCCACCGTAGCGAGTGGTCGCTTATCGCTGCCTTATATAGATCTACGAACCCTTTCCAAAAACCCGTTAAACGGCCTCACCGAACGTGAGCGCGATCTCCTGTCGGCGCTCGCAAACGGTTGGAGCAATCAACAGATCGCCAAGCGCTTTGGGATCTCGCGTAACACCGTCAAATACCATTTGAAGAATCTCTACGACAAACTCGACGTCAACAGTCGGATGATGGCCATCGCTCTCTTGCGATCAGAGCAAATGAACAAGCGATGATCCATGCCCTGGAGCGCTAAGATCATAGCGTGTTTGCGCACTTCGTCTGAACTCCGCACATCGGACCGCAAACGAAAGTATGGACGATGAATGACGCCTTGCGCCAACAGCTCCTTGCAGAATTGGTGAAATCCGGCTTTGCCCCAGTGAAGCTTGAACGTCTAGAAGCGCTGCACGAACTTCTCACTCGGGGCGGCGGTAAGGTCAATCGCTTCACGCTCCTCCAGGCCGTGATTAGAGGCGACCTCTTCTATACTCAGCCCCAAACGCTTGATGCCAACGTTTCGCGCTCTGCCACGCTTCTTGGCATCAACAAGTACCAATTCGTTGCGGCCGCGCTAAAACAACCACAACTGTTCAGTCAAAGTCCTTCGACGCTCGACGGCAACACCGCGCGATCGGCTACCCTCCTCGGGCTCGGAAAGCGTCAATTCGTTGGCGCGGCACTCAAACAACCGTCGCTGCTTTATCAACGGCCCGATACACTCGACGCTAACGCTACGCGGTCGGCCGAACTCTTTGATATCACCAAGCAACAATTCGTTGCCGCGGCGCTCAAAATTCCGCAGCTGTTCTACCAGAACCCCGATACGGTAAGAGCGAAGCTTTCCTATATCAAAGCGATTGCCGAAGCCGTCGGTACACCGATGGACGCAGCGACGATCTTTTCGCGGATCCCGGTTGCAATCGCCTATGGCAAAAACCATCTTCACCTTCGCTACATTTTAGCGCGAACGGGCCATGCCACTGCGGTTTCCACCGCTATTGTAATGTCGCACGCCAGGGCCGAGGCCATCGTCATCAAACACTATGGCGATAAAGCGCGAACATTGCAGGTCATGTACCAGAAAGGACTCATCAAGCACCTCCCGGACACCTTCTGTGAAAAATGTCCGCGAGCCGAAATTCAGCATGATCATGCGGACCCGAAGCGGCGAACAGCATTTCCCGGCCATCTGAGCGAGCGCGCAAAAGCAGAACATCCAAAACATCGAATGGCTGATCAGCGACGATCGGTTCGCAAGCCCCGGCATTTTTCTTAATGAAAGACAGCGCGAAAGTATTCGGGATATTCTCCGATTGGCGGCCATTTCCGGATCCAAGACATGGCGGCTGGCTTGAAGGGCCATTTGGCCCAGGCTGCTACGAACTTCGATATTCCGATACTCGTGAGCTGCTTTTGTGCGGAAGTTCCGCACACGTTTGTTGGCGCATAACATCACTTCTGCCCGCGCCGTTTGGCCAAGGGACGCGGAACGACAGCAAAAAGCGGAGAGACGTGTGGAATAATCTTGCCCGCGTCGAATATCGTACGATGGCATGCGAAGGCGTGCAGGATGCGCGAGAGACGGAGGTCTGGCTGCTCATGCAAAACAGATACATTCATTCGAAATAGCGGCTACGCCTATGTCCCTCGACAGCAACACGTCGGCATCCTACCCCACAGCAGATTCTGCCACCGGTTTTCCGCTGTTGCCATGGCCACCTAGCTTTGGACTACACCAGCTGACGGAAGAGATTTTGGTCGTCCAACTTCATATTAAGTCTGGCGTATCCGTGTCCGGCTCAGCAAGGGTTCATAGTCGCAACCCGTTCAAGTCTGTTCCGACACAATCGGAGCTGTCGAATTTACGAGGGATTCGTCGCGGGCCCTCCTTCTCGATTTGAAGTCAAGGAACGGAGTTTGATGAGCCGGATGATGCACTAATTTTGAAAAGTCCGACGAGAATGGCGATGTATCAATGAACCTGTCCGCAGAAGCCCGCATCGACGCCTATGATTGGCAGTCGCTGGCGCGCGACCTTGATAGCTTCGGCTGCGCTTGTTTGCCGAAGCTGCTTTCGCCCCAGGAATGTGGCACCATCGCTGCCCTTTACTCCGATGGGAGCCATTTCCGGAGCCACATTCAAATGGCACGGCACGGGTTCGGCAAGGGTGAGTATCGTTACTTCAAGTATCCTCTTCCCGAGTTCGTCCATGGTCTCCGAACCGCACTCTATCCACGTCTTGCATCGGTCGCCAACGCTTGGAATGAGAGGATGGCAATAGACGAACGTTATCCCAGAGATCACGCGTCATTCCTCGCGCGATGTCATGATGCCGGCCAAAAGCGTCCGACTCCGCTCCTCCTGCAGTATGTCCCGGGCGACTTTAACTGTCTGCATCAAGATCTATACGGCAATCTCGCATTCCCAATTCAAGTCGCAATTCTTCTTTCAGAACCTGGCAAAGATTTTACTGGCGGTGAGTTCGTGCTGACCGAGCAGCGGCCACGCATGCAAAGCCGCGCCGAGGTCGTACCGCTTCGCCAGGGGGATGCGGTTGCCTTCGCTGTTCATAATCGACCAGTGCGAGGCTCGAAGGGACACTATCGCGTCAATCTTCGTCACGGCGTGAGCCGTCTGCGCTCCGGCATGCGGCACACGATCGGCATCATCTTCCATGACGCGGCCTAACAAATGAGCGTTTCTCCCGTTCGACCGGAATCCAGCGCCGAAGTTCTCGATCTGCTGGCCAGGAGCCTCGGCGCCATGGCACCGGAGCTCAGAAAAGCTGCCGCACACGTTCTGGAGAATTCAAATCTGATCAGCGTGACTTCCATTCGGGAGATGGCTCATCAAGCCGACGTCAAACCGAACACGCTCGTGAGGATGGCCCGCGCCATAGGCTTCGAGGGCTATGAGGATTTTCGGAGACCGTTCCGGGAAAAGGTCATCAAAGGCTACGAGGACTTTCCAGACCGGCACAGCTGGCTCCTTTCGCTGTCGAATGGTAGTAGGCTCTCGGGGCTCTATACCGATCTTGCGACGGCCTCGGTCGTCAACATCGAGCGGCTCTTTTCCGAGACGACATCCCTCGCACTCAAGGCAGCCGCGGACGATATCGTCCAAGCACCGATGACCTATGTCCTCGGCACGGGCATGGGCAATTCGATTGCCGCATATTTTGCGTATGTCGCGGGCCTTGCTATCGGCAAGGTAACGACGATTCCACGTGACGGCCTGCGGCCCATAGACGGCCTTGCATGGGCAGATAGAAAGGATGTGCTTCTCGCCATGGCATTCAAGCCATATCCGCGTGAAGTCGTCGAAGCCGTGGCGTCGGCGGTGTCGCGAGGAATGAAGGTGATCGGTATCTCGGACAGTCCTGCCTCCCCGATCATGGCGGAGGCCGGTCACCGGTTCGTCGTGCCCATGGGCACGACGCGAGCCTTTGCGTCGAGCGTCGCGCTGATGTCGCTTCTCGAAGCGATCATTGCGTTCGCGATCACGTCAACAGGACCCGAGGCCGTGAGCGGCAGTATGGACATTCCTCGCAAGGGGTCAGCGGCTCTTGGCCAGTAGCGTCATGATGGCGCTGAAGTCAGCGCCGGGTACCAGCGTGGTGACGTGCAGTGGCAGCTTGGTATCCTCGCACAGGTGAGGGTCAGGCACGGGATCGCCGAATACCTGACGGAGCGGTATCACGCCGGCCCAGACCGGCAGGTCGTAATCGCCTTCATCGTCTCTAGGTGGGCCGGTGCGAATTTTGGCCGACGCCTCCTCGATGGTCATGCCGACCACAGTCGTCGCCTTCAGCTCCTGGGTATGAACCGTTCCACAAGCGTCTCGCGCTTGTGCTTGGATCCAGAGGAACTGGATAGTTGTGCAATTAATTGCAAAACGACGAAGATCATCCAACTGTCCTCTCCTGGAACGTGACTGCCTCGGGAATACGTCCGCGAATAAGGTTTAACGTGCTGTTAGGTTCTGCTCATACGATCCTACGCGGCCCAGAAGAGCCGGGAGTCGATCGACGCAAAGAAGAGGCCGCTGGAATTTGGTCACAGGGCAGGTATATATTGATGTGACCAAGGCGGCTTAAGTCACTGATTTTATTGGTTGGAGCGAGCTGATAAGTATTCTCCCCTCGGCTCCACCAACCCTCCCGCGCTGTTGTATTGATTGGTTTTTTCGAAATAATTCCCGACCCGTCGTAGGCGGCTTGGGAATTTGGGTTCGCCCTATCCTTGGCCAGGCGCGCGTCGTTTTTTCTAATCAAAACTCGTGCTCGAAGAAGACGCCTCAACTCGGCTCGAGAGGAGATATTTCGATGGACAAAGCAGCGAGATCGTCGCGCTCGCCCCGGCCGACGAGATGCGCCGCCGACCGCCAGGCATGATGCGCGATGCGGTCGAGCAGCCGGGCGGTGTCGATCCGCGCGAAGGCATCCGCCGCGGTCAGCTTTCCCGGCGCGACGGAGGCAAGAGTAGCGGCGCGATAGTCCCGCTGTAATGCGTCGAGTTCCGCCGCGGCCCTCGCCACGTCAGCGAGCGCCGTGCCAACCTCAGGCGAAATACTCCAGCCGATGGGGGCTGCTCGATCACTTAATGCGGATTCCGAGGTGATCGAGCCACAGACCGTCTGTGCCGCGCGCATGGCCTGTTTGCACAGCTCAGCATTGCGAAAGTCATAAGGAGCCTCGGCGAGCTGTCCTCGGAGGCCGCTGTCCGTAAGGACTTCGACCAGGCGCGAGGCGTGGTCGAGTGCGTGCAGCGTGCTTGTCATGCGCAACCGCTCGTCTTCCGTTTCTGGCGGCTCCTTCAATTCGGACAAGAAATCCCGCACCTCTTTAAGCGCCGCACCCGACTTTGCAATGTCCACCGGCGCAACACTTGCTCCGCCTGAGAGCGCGAAAGAAACCGAGGCGGCGACCGTCGTGAGGACGTCAGCCACGACACGCCGCGCGGTCTCGATCGCGATCACCGGGCTAGCAAGCGCGCTCGGATCGAGCGCGCGCTGAAGCGCCGTCTGCTTGGAGGGGAGGAGCCGCTCCACGACTCGGGTAAACCACTGTGTCGCTGGAAGGAGCACCGCGACCCCCACGACGTTATAGACCGTGTGGTAGGCCGCCAGAAGCGTCACCCCGTCAATCGACGTAGCAAGCATTTTCATGACTGCCGCCGTGAACGGAAAGGCCGCGATGGCGATCAGCGCTGCGATCAGCTTGAACAGGACATAAGCGAGGGCGAGGCGCTTCGCCGTCGTGCTGGCGCCAATGGCAGCCAAGGCTGAACTCGTCGCAGTCCCGATATTCTGTCCGATGATCAGTGCCGCACCCTGTTCCAAGCTCACCGCCCCGGCGTAGAAGGCCGAAATGGTGACCGCAATGGCGGCAGTCGAAGACTGCATCACCGCGGTCATGACCAAGCCGATGGCAATCAGAGTCGTGAGGCCGACGAAACCTGAGATCCAGCCGACACTCGGCGCGCCGAGGACCGCAGGCAGATCGGACGGATGGAGGCTTTCCGCCAAGCCTCTCATCCCTTCTTGGAGGGTGGTGAGCCCGTAGAGAACCAGCGCGAAGCCAGCAACGGCGGCGCCCGCCGCCGCGATCCGCCCGCTGCCAAGCAATTTGGCCAGCGCACCCGCGAAGATCATCGGCAGCGCGTAAGTCGAGAGTGAAACGCGCACGCCGATCAGCGCCACGAGCCAGCCCGTGCCCGTCGTGCCCACATTCGCGCCGAACACCAGGCCGAGCCCCTGCGGGAATGTAAGAAGGCCCGCGCTAACGAGGCCGATCGTCGTCATCGTCACCGCGCTCGAGGACTGCACGAGCAACGTGATGACAGCGCCCCACCAGGCGCCGGAGATCGGCGTAGCTGCTGCTTTGCCGAGGACTGTGCGTAAGGCAGATCCCGCCAGCGCCTTCAGACCATCGGTCATGATGGTCATCCCGAGGAGAAACAGCCCAACGCCGCCGAGAATGGCAATTGCCGTAGACATGTTCGTCTCGCCTGCGCATCGATATCGAGTTGGTCGGAGTCAAACCGCCATATGGAATAGCCTGCAGCTCCCTGAGCCCTTTCTAGATTCAAGCCTATCGGCTTTAATGATCAGAATGCTGGCCCGTGCGGATGCCTGATTAAGAAAATCGTCGGATATGTATTCGCTATTCCGCTATCGGGCACGTGGCTCCGGAAGAATCCATTATCAGGGGCGTATCTGCGAGCGGTATGTTCGGATATATCGCCAAGTCGATTACACAAATAAAACGAGGTCCGCAGCTTTCGCTCAGATAGATGATTACGGCCGGCGACAGTGATTCCGTTGGACGCGGGCGTTGGGAGCATCGAGCGTGAGTATATTTCATCGCGCAGCTCGCTCATGATCTCGAGTTAAAAAAATCGGAAAATAGCTGATTCTTCAGCCTGTTTTAAATGTTGTTCCGTATAGTCGAAGCTTCTAAAAAAACAAAAGCGTTCGGCTCCGCTGAGCACTCCTTTTCGCTCAGCTGCGCGCTGGCTTTTGTTCTGCTGCAACGCGAATTAGTAACAAAAAGCTAGGAATAAATCACATTAGAGCGCGTTCGCCATCTATTTGGCCTCTTCTTTCATGGTGCAACGCGTCGGAAAGCGGTACTTTGCCGTAAGGCCAAATAGACGTAAGACGATTTATTTTGTCGCGTTCTTTAAACGCCACTGCTGATACTTTTGTTTAAATAGGCTGATTGACAGATCTTTTCACGGTCTGGACTACATCTCGAGTAGCAATACTAAATCACTGCAATTTAATTTCATTATCGCTGTACATTTTCTTATTCGGCAAATTTGAATTCTTTGACTTTTGAAATTGTAGCGGAATACAGATTTCCATTTTGAACGCTTTTGTTTGAACCGGAGCATTTCCGGGGAGCGAACCATGCTGCTTAATGTTGTGCGTCGCGCATCGTCTCTTTTCAATTTGCTCTTTCCAGTAGCTTTGCTCGCGATATTCGGTTGGTTCGCCTATTTGAAGGTCGACCTGACGCCACGGGAGACAGCCGCACTCGGCACCGCTCCGCTGATCGCAATCACGGAAACCATCGATTCGCTCACACTGTCGAAAAAGTCTCCGGCGCCGCTCGCCAAGGTTTCGAATCGCTCAGGCGACAATTCGATAATTTCGGTCGGTGATACCCTGCAGCTCGCATTTTACGAACGGCTGATCAACGAAGAAGACAAATGGGCGGCACGGAGTTTCTCCAATCGCCCGGCGGTGAGCTTTCAACAGCGGACCGAGCTTTCCGGCGACTACGATGTGCGCGAGGACGGCGTCGTCGTCCTGCCGCTGCTCGGCGCCTTCCCGGTCGCAGGCCGATCGGTATCTCAATTTGAGGACGATGCGAAAGTCGCGTTCGAGCAGATGATCGGACGCTTTGCCTTTATGAGCGTCACGGTCAACCGCCGGCCGGTTTATATTGTCGGCCCCGTCAGGAAGCCTGGGTTCTATAAATTCACCGAAGGGATGACGGTCCTGCATCTCGTCGCTATGGCGGGCGGCTTCGACAGCCCCTCCGTCGATCTCGGACACATGCTCCAGGCGGTACACGAAGCCGAGCAAAAGCAGAAATCGGGCGATCGGCTGAAGCGATTGTGGGCCAAGCTCAATGTGCTGACAGCCGAACGCGACGGCACCGCCGTCTTTCCTTCGCGCGAGCTGCTTCAGATTTCCAGTCCGGGTGAAGCGAAGGAGCTGATCGCGTCGGAAGGCTCACAACGAGCACTGATGTTGCGCAACAGCCAGGTTCAGGACAGGGCCATGGCCGCCTCTGTTCAATCCGTGCGCAATGAATTGCAGAGCCAGAAAGACCGCTACGACCAGGTCCAATCGGGCATTTCAGTGCGAAGCGCGCGCGTCGACAGTTTGAACAGGATGGCAGATACGATTGGCAGGCCGATCCGCGCTGAGGCGGAAGCCGAGTTGAGCGATACGAGGGCGCGGCTGCACGAATCGACAGTCGCTATGCACGAAACTGAAACCAAATTGGCGCAGCTCGAAAAAGATCAGCTCACACTTCAAAACCAGACCAAACTCGAACTGCAGCAGCAGATCGCGGAACTGCAGTCGCAGATCGTTGAAGCCTCGAGCACGACCTCAGCGAGTGCCGGTGCGCTCGACGCGATGCGAACGGCCATAGTTACCAATGAAGATAGCGGCGATACCTCAACACAATATCAGATCGTGCGCGGATCTCGCACCGACCGGAGAACCCTCAACGTTTCCGGAACCGAATCCATAAATCCCGGCGATCTGGTGCGCGTCGTTATTTCGGCGGAAGCCAAACGGCCGATGTGATCAAGAGTTTTGCACTCAATTTACTGCGGGAGAAGTTCTTTGCGTACCTGCGTTTTGCCGGCCTTCAACGAAGGCACACACAGATTTGCCGAGTGTAAGGTCGATTTTCCAAAAGTCAGTGTCGTCATGCCGACTCTGAACGAAGCGAAAAATCTGCCGATCGTTTTCGCCAAGATGCCAGCGTGGATCCACGAGATTGTCGTCGTCGATGGCCGCTCCACCGATGATACGCGCGAGATCGCGCGCTCGCTGCATGATGCCGTTCGCATCGTCGAGGAACCGCAAAAAGGCAAGGGCGCGGCTCTGCGCGCAGGCTTCCAAGCCGCCACCGGGGAAATTATTGTCTCGATCGACGCCGACGGCTCGATGAACCCGCAAGAAATAATCCTGTTCGTCGCCGCGCTGATGTCCGGCGCCGGCTTCGCGAAGGGATCGAGATTTCTCCAAGGCGGCGGCACCGAAGATATGTCGGTTGTCCGCATGCTTGGAAATTGGGCGCTGACCCACATTGTCCGTGTGCTGTTCGGATCTGGTTTTTCAGACTTGTGCTACGGCTACAACGCATTCTGGAAGCGGCATCTGCCGCTCTTCAATGTCGCCTGCGATGGCTTCGAAATAGAGACGGCCCTGAACCTCAGCGCCCTGCGTTCAGGTGTTAAAATTATCGAGGTGCCGTCCTTCGAGACAAACCGGGTGTACGGGCAAAGCAATCTCAATGCGATCACTGATGGATGCCGAGTTCTTTGGACGATCTGTAGAGAGATATTCCGGCGCCAGACCTACGGCGCGATCGACGGTGTCAACGGTTCTCATTCGCAAATAGCCCGGTGACAGCGAGAGGCTCGAACGGTGTCATGCGCATTTTGATGGCCGCTGCGCGTTATTTTCCCTTCGCGGGGGGAACAGAAACACACATTCACGAAGTGGGGCGACGTCTCGTCGAGCGCGGTCATGCCGTCTCGATCCTGACGGCGAACCCCGGTGGGCAATTGCCGGAATATGAGAAAATCGCCGGCATCGACGTGATCCGCGTGCGTAGCTGGCCGGCCGGGCGCGACTGGCATCTCGCACCCGGATTGAAACGCGCAATGACGAACCTGCGCTGCGACATCGTCCACGTCCAAGGCTATCACACCTTCTTTGCGCCCGTAGCGATGTGGTCGGCCGCACGTAGCGATATCCCGTTTGTGTTGTCCTTCCACAGTGGGGGACATTCATCGCTGCTGCGGAATAGCATTCGCAAAATTCAGGCCGCAGCCTTGGGCCCTCTGGTCCGTCAAGCCGAGCTGTGCATCGCCGTCTCGCAATTCGAAGTCTTTCACTTTGCGCGAGCGATGGGCGTGCCGGCTGAGCGCTTTCGGGTTCTGCCGAACGGCGCCGATCTCAACGCTGAACTGCCGACCGGCGATAGATCCGAAAACGAAAATCTGATCCTCTCCGTTGGCCGGCTCGAGCGTTACAAGGGCCACCACAGAGCGATCGATGCCATGCCGCGCCTTCTGCGGCAGCGCCCCGATGCGCGGCTGCAGATTATTGGCTCTGGCCCATACGAGCCTGCATTGCGCGCGCGCATTGCTCGCCTCGGTCTCGCAGACCGTGTCAGCATAAAATCGATTCCTCCCTCGAATCGCGGCGACATGGCAGCGCTGATGGCCGAGGCTCGGCTGGTCGTCCTTTTCAGCAGCTACGAGGCACACCCGGTCGCCGTTCTCGAAGCGCTCTCCCTCAACAAGACGGTCGTCGTCACTTCGACATCGGGTCTGCGGGAAATTGCCGATCGTGGTCTCGTGCGCGCTGTGCCGCTCGATGCCCGCGCTGCCGTCATTGCGGCGGCAATGCATGAAGCAATGTCGGCCCCGAAGTCCGCGGCCGCGGTCAAGCTCACAACGTGGGACGAGTGTGCGGCAGAACTCGAGGCCGTGTATCGACGCGTTCTCGCTGAACGCTCGACCTACGCGCCGATGGCGCTCTCATGTGAGGCGCGATGACATCGTTTCTCCAAAGAGCGGTGAGCATCGCCCGGCCTCTGTTTGCGACCGGCATAGCCTATCCGCAAGAGCAGGCGGACGGCGAAAGGGCCGACTGGGGCTGGTTCCCTTCGCTGGCGCTCTGGACCAGCGTCACCATCGCTGCGGCGGCCGCCGCGGCGGAAGCCAATCGCCTGGCGTTAGGCTGGGCGTCGGCGGTATTCTACGCGTCCATTGCTCTGCTCGTCCTGCCTATCGCCGGCCGGCTGGTTTGGCCTCAAACGTCGCGGCTGGAGCGGATAGCGCTGCTTCTTCTCGCGGCGTTGGGCCTGTTTCTCATCCGCATGATCCACGAACCGACAGCGTTCGTTGATCACGACCCGTTCCTGCACTGGGCGACGGCGAACGACATCATGAGGACGGGGCATCTCTTCACACCGAACCCGCTGCTGCCGATTTCCCCCGTGTACCCCGGTCTGGAAATAGTGGCGACCGCGCTCTCCGAGATGTCTGGCCTTCCGCTTTTCGTCTGCGCGCAGCTCCTGATGGGGATAGTCCGCCTCGTCTTCGTCGTCGCGCTGTTTCTCGTCTACGAGCGCATCTCCGGCTCGCCGCGCGTGGCGTCGCTTGCGGTCACGGTCTACATGGGCGCGTCGAGCTTCGTCTATTTCGACACCATGTTTTCGTATGGAAGTCTTGCGATTGTCTTTCTGGTTCTCGCCCTGCTCATCGATACTCGGATCGAGCAGACCGACCGGTGGCTGCCGGTTGTGATAATCGCGTTGCCCGTATTGGCGGCGCTCGCCGTTACGCATCATCTAACGGCATTCATTGCCTCGCTGCTATTGGCGGCGTTCGCAGCATTCGAAATCGCCAGCCGGAAATCACCGCGATCCGTCTTGCGTATTGTCACGCTGCCAGCCGCTGCGCTCCTGCTCACCGCCGGTTGGAGCGCATGGACGGGCAATCCCACCGAGAGTTATCTCGGGCCGGTTTTTGAAAACGCCTTCTCGGAAGCGACGCGTTTGCTTTCCTTCGGAGGAGGCCGGCTCCCATTTGTCGCCGAAGACGGGACGACGGCGCCGTTATGGCTGCGCGAAATTACGATCTTATCGGTGCTGCTCATCTGCTTGGGACTGGCGACAAGCTTTTTCCGGGCGCTGGCCGTTGCCGGTGTTCCGGTGCTGTGGGCGCGCTTCCCCGAGCGATTGCGCGAGTTTTTCAGATGGGACAACAATCGGCTCGTTGTCTTGACCCTCGTTACGTTCGCCTATCCGTTGAGCATCATCCTGCGGATGACGCGCGCCGGCTGGGAAGTCGGTAATCGCATCGGCCCGTTCGCCTTCCTCGGTGTCGGCATCGTTGTTGCCATCGGGCTTGTCACGTTTTGGCAGGGATGGTCGCAAAGCCGGCTCCGCGCCAGCACTATAGGTGCCGCGCTCGCGATCTGCGTTATTGCGGGCGTCTTCAGCGGGAGCGGCAATTACATCCTGGGTAGCCCCGGCTATCAGGTGGCCGCGGATTCGTCTTCCGTCGAACCAATGGCGATCAGCGCAGCAACGTGGACGCGGCAGTGGCTGGGGCTGCGCAACCGCTTCTTTTCGGATCGCGTCAATCGTTTGTTGCTTGCGACCTACGGCGGTCAGCAGGTGATCACCACGCTCTACGACAAGTATGATCTGGGAGCGGTCGAATTTTCGGAAAGGTTCGGGCCGCAGGAATTGGACGCGATCCGTCGGACGTCCTTGAGCTACTTCCTGATCGATATGCGCCTCACCGAGCAATTGCCGCTGATGGGATTCTATTTCGATCCGGGACCCGTTTACCGCAGACCGCCGGATCCGCGCGTTCTTCAGAAATTCAATGACCTCGCCGGCGTCAACCGTGTCTTCGACAACGGCTACATGTCGATCATCAACGTTGCCGCATTGAGGGATTCGCCCAATGCGCCGTAGCCCAATCATTTGCGCAACGCTGGCCCTCGCAACCCTGGCATCGCCCCTACTTCCCGAAGTGATGCGCATCCCGGTCGCCGTGCCGATGGTTCTGTTCGTGCCAGGCTTCGTCGCAACGAAGATTGCGTTCCCCGGCCAGCCTCTTGATCTGGAGCGTCTCGCGTTCGCTGTCGGCGTCAGCCTCGCAATGACTGTGCTCTCGGGCTTTGCTTTGCATCTGGTGTCGATGCTGAATGCAACGGGTTGGTCGATTGTCGTCGGCGGAATAACGCTCCTGCTCCTGCCTTTCGCGGTGTGGAGCGATTCTTCCGGACAAAGATTTCCGGCATTCGACAAGCGCCAGAAGCGCTCGTTTTGTGGTGCTGCGCTACTTGCGGTTTCTGCGCTGGTGTTGGCGGGCTACGGTTATCTTCAGCACATCGAGTTCCACTTCACCGAACTCTGGATGGTTCCAGCGGGAGGATCGCTCTACGCGGTAGGGTTCGCCAATAAAGAGCAGCAGCAGGCGTCCTACGATCTCGATATCGTCTCGAAAGATGGCGTGATTGCATCCTGGAACGGCATCGCGCTCGCAAATGGCGAGACATGGGTCCGCGTCGTCGATCTTCCGATCAAGCCCAACCTTCCGACAGAACAGCGCATCATCGCGCGTCTCCATAACCGCGCCGATCCCGTGGCAGAGATCGAGAAGGTCTGGGTGTCGATACCGCCCCGTCAGATCAGACAGCCACTGCAACTGAGCGCCAACGGCGGAGCGGACAACCGCTCACCGGAAGACGGGGTGCGATAATGCGGATCTTGATGCTCAGTCAGTTTTTTCCCCCGATCATCGGTGGTGAGGAACGGCACGTCAAAGTGCTGAGCGAAGCGCTGGTGCGTAGAGGGCACGAGGTTAGCGTCGCGACCATTAAGCAAGGCGATCAGCCGGACGTCGAAGTCCAGTCCGGTGTGACGATCCACCGTCTGCAAGGATCTCTGCAACGCAACGCCGGTCTGTTTTCCGAAAGTCAGCGGCGCCATGCACCGCCATTTCCCGATCCCGAACTGATGTTCCGGCTCAACCGTATCGTCCGCGCCGAACGGCCCGACGTCGTTCATGCACACAACTGGCTGCTCCATTCGTATCTGCCGCTGCAGCGAATTTACAAGAAGCGATTGATCGTGACGCTGCATGATTACGGCAGCGTCTGCGCCAAGAAGAACATGATCCGCGAAGGCGCCCCATGCTCCGGTCCGGCCGCGTTCAAGTGCTTGCCATGCGCGGGCCAGCATTACGGCGGCGTGAAGGGCGCGGTGACATGGCTGACGAACGCATCGTTGGGACGCATGGGTCTCGGCCAGGTCGACACTTTCATAGCGGTCAGCCAATCGGTAGCGACCCGGTGCGGACTTGATCCTCGGTTCGATCAGTTCGAAATCATACCGACATTTCTTGCCGACGACGTCGAACAGCTGGCGGATGGACACGACGAACGCCTCGACTTGCTGCCGAAGTCGGACTTCCTGCTGTTTGTCGGCGACTTGATGCGCCTCAAAGGCGTTCACACACTGCTCGAAGCCTATCGCCAGCTGGAGGACGCGCCGCCTTTGGTGCTGATAGGCCGCCAATGCAAAGACACACCCGACGATCTGCCGAAGAACGTAACGGTGCTGAATAGCTGGCCACACGCGGCGGTTCTGCACGCATGGAACCGCTGCCTGTTCGGAATTGTACCGTCCGAAGGTCTCGAAACCTGCGGCACCGTGGTGATGGAGGCAAACGCCTTCGGCAAACCGGTCGTCGCTTCCCGCACCGGCGGCCTTTCCGAGACTGTTCTCGATGGCAGAACAGGCATTCTCGTGCCGCCCGGCGATGTCGAGGCGTTGCGTCACGCGCTGCTGACGATGCTCCAAGATCACGGCCTGCGAGCGAGAATGGGTGCGGCGAGCCTCATACACGCCGGCGCCTACATGACCAAAGCCGTCGTCCCCCGGATCGAGCGAATTTACGAAGGCAACGTGCCTGCGTCAGTAGCAGGGAGGCGTCGGTGAAGATCTGCGTCGTTGTCGGCAAAACCTGCACGCGAGAGTGGCACCGGATGTTGGTCGCCCGGCTGCTCGAAGAAGGGCACGACGTCGCGCTGTTCGTGTCCGACGTCGGTGCTTCGCTTCCCGCTGCTTTGACCATGACGCTCACATTCGAGCGGCTCGTCTACGGTATCTCAGGGAAATCGCTCATCGCCTCGATTGGCTCCGATGCGAGCGAACTCGGGATGCTCGCGCATGTGCAGGAAAAATCCGGATTATTCGACATTGTCGTGCGCCTCGATGGAGGCGAAACAAAAGCGCCAAAGGGACGGCGCGTCGTCCGTCCGCTCTTCAACGGCGTTCCCTCGGAGGCCGGTGCGCTGGACGCCGCGCTGGACGAAAGGGAACTCGCGATTGCCGTCGAGGATCTCGCACATCCTGATGCAAATTCTAAAACGTATGCTGTCGAAACCGAGCTGCCGGCGATTCTCGGCAAGACGTTGAACGACGCCTGCGGTCGCATGATCGATCTTCTGGCCTGGGAATGCGAGAGCACACCATTGCGGCCGGGTGGTGCTCTGATCTCAGATTCGACGCGAGGCGATCGAGCCGGAACATCACCCGCACGGCCTCTAGTATTGCATGCGGTGACGACGTTGAGCCGTCGGTTGGCGCGGCGCTTGGATACGCTCGCCCGCGGCGGCGATCGATGGGCTATTGCCTGGCGCAACGCCGGCCGAACGCCTTTCGATCCCGGCGGCGGCGTAACGACAATTGCCTACAAACGAATCGCCGATGACGGCCGGCGGTTCCTCGCTGATCCATTTCCCGTCGTTGCTGACGACCATGCTTGGATCTTCTGCGAGGAATATCCGTACGCGACGGGCAAGGGCATCATTTCGGTGATCGATCTACACGATCCGAAGACGCCGGCGCGGCCGGTCATCGAAGAGTCGCATCACTTGTCCTATCCGATGATATTCGTCGACGGTGGGCAGTGGTGGATGATTCCCGAAGCTGGCATGAGCAATCGGGTTTCTCTCTATCGCTGCGACGCCTTTCCTTACAAATGGGTCTGCGAGACGGTGCTCATCGAGAACGTCGCGGCTTCCGACCCGACGCTCTATCGAGATAAGCGCGGATACTGGCTGTTCTTTACCTCGTGCGCCGGAAGCGGATCGCCGTCAGATCGCCTCTGTCTCTTTCATTCGCCATCGTTGCGAGGCCCCTGGGCGCCGTGCGGAGCGCAGCCGCTCGCGATCGATCCGAAAACCTCACGACCGGCCGGATTCATCATCGATGCGCGCGGCATCCTCTATCGGCCCGCTCAGGATTGCATGCGGCGGTACGGCGGCGCGATCGTCTGGAGCCGCTTCACCCTGCCCGGCGATCATCCGTTCGCGCAGGTTGAAGTTGGAACGCTGCGCCCACGCGATGGCCGGACGCTTCTGGGTGGCCATACTTACAACCGCTGCGGATCCATCGAGACGGTCGACATATTCGGCGCCCGGCGCAGTGATCTGGTCGAGTTCGTATACGAAACCAATGGATCCGCGACCGGCGCAGCAACGCAAGTCATCGAACGCTGTGAGGAACAGACATATGCCTCCAACTAAGGGCGTCTCGGCGATCATTTGCGTCCACTCGAGCGAGCGATGGCATGCGATGCTCGAAGCCGTGCGATCGGTTCGGGATCAGACCGAGCCGGTGACGGAGATTATTATCGTCGTCGATCACAACTCCGTCCTGCAAGCGCGGCTCGAAGCGGCGCTGCCCGACGTGAAGATTATTCCCAACGCCGAAGAACGAGGACTCTCCGGCGCACGCAATACCGGCATCGCCAACGCAAGTGGCACACTGTTGTTGTTCCTCGATGATGATGCCGCGCTCGAAAAGGATTGGGTTCGGAAGATCTCGGAGCATTTTCGGCACGGACGTATTCTGGGCGTCGCAAGCCGCATCGTACCGTCTTGGGAAGGTGCTCGCCCATTCTGGTTTCCCGACGAATTCCTCTGGGTGGTCGGCTGCACATATCGAGGCATGAAACCGGGCCCTGTCCGCAACCTCCTCGGCGCGTCGATGTGCATTTCGAGGGCCGTATTCGATAAGGTCGGCGGTTTCCACAAGAGTCTCGGCCGTGCGGCGACCGGCCTCCCGATGGGCTGCGAAGAAACCGAACTCTGCATTCGCGCCGGCAGGGCTTTTCCGGATGGCGAATTTAGATTCGATGACGCGCCTTCGACTGCGCATCTGGTCGGAGGCGAAAGGCTGACATGGCGCTATTTCCTGCGCCGCTGTTACGCAGAAGGATCTTCGAAGGCGGTGCTCGCCACACTTGCAACCTCGACATACGCCCTCGCAAACGAACGCCGTTACACCTTGCGGACATTGCCGCGCGGAGTACTCCGAGGTTTGGGCGATGCCCTCTTTGGCGACGTCACCGGAATTTTCCGGGCGACGGCGATTGTCAGCGGTTTTTCAGCCACCGCGCTTGGCTACTTGGCGGGAAAGCACGCTCTGCGAGCCCGCCCGCCCATCTCAAAGCTGAGCCCGCTCGGATCCGAAAGAGCGCCATGACCAGCTATTTTCGGCATTATTCCAATCGCATCGGCTCGGGCCTCGTCGTTCATCGCCTCCTGCTGGCCAACGCCGGCTTTTTGACAGTCGCTGCGGCAGCGAGCGCACTGCTCGGATTTGTCTTCTGGCTATGGACGGCGCGCTGCCTTCCTCCCGAGCAGCAGGGATTGGCATCGGCAACGGTCTCCACGATGAACATGCTCGCCTTCCTGGGCGAATTCGGCTTCGGCACGCTGCTGATGGGCCGCCTCAAAGCCGACGAAGGTTCACGCGGACTGATGACGGCTGCGATCGTGTGCAGCTTCGCCAGCAGCTTGGTGGCAGCGCTGCTTTTTGTTTACTTCAGTGGTAACCTGTCACCAAAGCTACGCGACATCATTCAGGATCATCGCACTCTTTTTATCGTCGGTGTCGTCACGACGGCCGTCGCAATGACGGCCGACGGCGCCGCGATTGGTCTCCTAGCCAGCTGGGCGAGAATGCTCCGCGAGATCGTATTCTCCGTTCTACGGCTGCTCTTTCTCTTGTTTGTCTTTAAGTATTCGGGCATCCCGCAACCGGCCAACGTCGTCGCGGTATGGATCGCCGCGCTGTTTGCATCGCTATCGTGCACGTTCGGCTTTTATGCTTTCCGTCAACGCTATGCGCTCGTTCACCCTGACTTTCCAGAACTTGGAAAGTTCACCGGCGATATTCTCGGGCATCACGCGCTGAACCTCGGAGCACTGGGCCCATCGATCGCGCTTCCCTTTCTTGTGACCGAGGTGCTCTCACCAACCGCGAACGCAGTGTTCTATATTACGTGGATGTTGTTGCAGGCCGCCATGCTGGTTCCGTCGGCGGTGGCGACTGCGCTGTTTGCAACCTCATCCGCCGATCCCGAAGCGGCGATCTCCCGCCTTCGCTTCTCTTTGCGGATTTCCGCCCTGTTTGGAGTTCTCGCCGGCATTGGGTGCTACATCTTTCTCGAACCCATGCTTGGCTTCTTCAACGCGGCCTATCCGGCGATAGCAGGATCGAGTCTCGATTGGCTCGGGTTCAGTCTGCTGCCAATCATGATCAAGTTTCACTACATCGCCGTCATGCGCCTGCAGCGCCGCATGATGACCGCAGCGCTGTTGGTCGGAGCGGGCGCCCTGCTCGAACTCGCCGCGGCTGTTTGCGGCGGTACGCAGGATGGCCTTGCCGGACTTGCAAGTCTTTGGATGGCGGCAGTCATTTTGCAAGCCTGCGTGCAGCTGCCGACCATTCTCGGCGCCGCGCGCTGGAGCTTACGCCAGCAAGCACCGGCAACGCAGACGTGAGAACGAGGTGGCCGCGATGAACAGCGCATTCGCAACTCTTCACCGAAGTCTTCTGACTGCCTTTCTATGCCTGGCGGTTTCCGCCTCGGACGGCGCAAAGGGAGAACAGGCGTCGTCCTTTGTGACCGTCAAGGACACGCATTTCGAACTCGACGGCGCTCCGTTCTTCGTCGCGGGCGTCAACAATCATTATCTTCCCTACGGATCTCGCGACGAGGTCATCCGTGTGCTTGACGATGCGGTGGCCATGAATGCCAACGTCGTGAGAACGTTTATTCAGCCGGTTATCGGTTCGCTGCACGGAGCGATGCCGACCATCTGGAACTGGAGGAGCACAGCGGACACGAGCAATCTCAACGTCCATGGCGTCTACATGCTTTCCTGGGATCCTATGCAGGCGCGAATGGCCGTGAATGATGGTCCAAACGGCCTTCAGCGCATCGACTTCCTGCTCGATGAAGCCAAGAAACGCGGTCTTAAAGTCATCATCGCCTTTCTCGATTTCTGGCCTTACACCGGGGGCGCGCAACAGATGCGGGCCTGGTACGGCAGCGAGGACGTCTATTCCTTCTTCGCCGAGGACGCCCGCACGATCGCCGACTACAAGCGGTGGGTCGAGACAGTCGTCACCCGCGTCAACAGCATCAATGGCATCCGCTACGCCGCCGATCCGACGATCTTCTCCTGGGAGCTGATGAACGAGCCGGATATCCATCCTGAGGCGCTATTGAAGTCATGGCTTACGGAAATGGCGGTATTCGTCAAATCACTGGATCACGATCATTTGTTGGCGAGCGGCCATAGCAATCCCAACGGTGAATTTCCGGATATGGGAATAAGCCAAATCGATTTTGGTACATGGCACGGCTATCCGCGGTGGAATGGAATTACACCTCAGGAGATGAATGAGCGCATTCGCGTATTTTGTTCCGCTGGCGCCGCATTCAACAAGCCTGTCGTGCTCGAGGAATTCGGATGGTCGGGGGCCCACGCCGATCAGGTCGATGTTTACCGCAACTGGATGGACGCGCTTTACAATAGTGATTGCGCGGGCTGGGTCGTCTGGCGCCTCGTTTCGCGTCAGGACGGCGGCCAATTCCCGGACGATTCCGTCGACGGTTTCGATATCCATAATGACGGTGGCCCATTGTGGAATTTGATGCGAGACGCAGCAAAAAAACAAATAGCGAAGACGCATCAAATTCAATTTCAGGAAATTCCGTCAACCAAATAGAATGTAAAGTCATTTATAATAGAATGAATTTTGCAATATCCCGATTTTAAAAAGTTTTGGACGAGACGAATGAATAATATTCTCAATTCAATTCCCGAGGGCCCGCGTGGCACGCGCCAGGAGACCGGCGCGTTGCAAGGAAGCGGTCTGCTCCAGTCGGAAGACGAGTGGATGGCCCGCAATGAGGAGCTGGCGGGCACGTTGAATGAACTCATTCGCCGTCACCATGTCGTCAGCACCGGCAAGGCGCTCGACGTTGGCTGCATGCACGGAGAGCTCACGGATCGTTATGGCGAAGGGCTGAAGCTTCGTTGGTGGGGCATTGATCCGGACATTCCGGAGAGCTGCGTCACTGCGAAGGGCGCACAGCTATCGCCGGGTTACGGCCACGAGCTCGCGTTTCGGGCCGGGTCATTCGATTGCGTGACGTTTGCCAACGTCTACGAGCATGTGCCGCCCTATCTGCGAAGCGAGACGATTGCGGAAATTTACCGGGTGTTGACGCCGGGCGGCATTCTCGTCGGCCAGCTCCCGAACCCATATTTTCCGATCGAGTCGCACAGCCGGCTCCCGTTTCTCGGAGTTTTGCCGCGCCCGCTGCAACGGTGGTACTGGCGGTTGACGCCGACCGGCTGGGATTTCGAGAAGGCGCACTTTTTCAGCGTCACGATCAACGATCTCAAACGCCGCGCGTTGGCTTCCGGATTCGAGGTCGTGAATATCAGCAATTTCAACTATTCGCCGCGCGCGGTGCCTAAGGCCGTCCGGCGGCTGGCGATGGTTCACGCGCGGCTCGGCATCATGCCTTGGTCATGGCAGTTCGTTTTCCGGAAGCCGAGCCATTGAATTCCACATTGGTGATTTTTCAAAGGTCAGCAGCCACCGTGGCTTGGGGACTTGGCCTATACCGAATTGGCCTTCTTTGGAAAATGACTGAGAAACGACGTTTTTTTAGCAGGAAAATTTTTCCCGGGCCGTGACGTTGTCGTTCGCGCGGCATTCCCCGCCAAAAAGGTGAGAGCGGGCCCGGAAACTCCACAACCTTGCGTTCAAATCGGCCAAATCGAATAACGACTTATCCTGTGGCACTCAATGCGTGTCGCCTGGGGGCCGCAGATCCACGCATTTCGACCGCTATCAGATTGACAATACAACCCCTTCATGGCGTCGTGCGGGCTGGTAAGTATAGGGGAGTGGAAGCAATGACTTTTAAAATCCGCGTGGCGATTCTTGTTGGCCTCAGCGTCGTCGGCTCGGCGACGACTGCCGACGCACGCTGGAACCGGCGCGGCGAGTGCCGTCCGGCGCTCGAAGGCGCGGCCACCGGCAAGGGTGTGTTCGGCCTTGGCAGCGCCCGCGCGCGGGAAGCGGCGATTAGCAACTGGGAAGAAGCAGCAGAAGGCCGTTATGGCCGCGCATTTTCGAATTTCGACCGCGCTGCGGGTGTCCGGTGGGATTGCGCGAAGAACGCTTTGATCACAGCCAAGTGCGTCGTCATCGCGCGGCCGTGCGCGGCACGGATCAGCGGTTAAGTTGTCTGACGCGATCGGCATTGCCAACGAACGGGTGCCATGCCGATCGCTGACAATCGCCCGTCCCAAAAAGTTACGGTCCGGCAGCAACTGCCGGACCGCATCACTCCAAATGGAAAGTACTTGCGCACGGTCCCTTGATCGAAAGTCCCGCGCGTCATTCAGGGCACGTGCCCTGGCACAGTGTGCCAACGTTCGCGATGCTCTCAGTGTCCGGCGACTTTCGCGTCCTTGCTCGCCGGCGTGTAGAGACCGAACGGATTACCATCCGGGTCGGCGATGATCGCGATCCGTCCGACATTCTCGGCATCCGTCGGAGCTTTGATAACTTTGCCGCCCTTCTTCAAAGCTGCGACGACGGCATCGTCGACGTTTGCGACTTGAATGTAGGTCAGCCAGCCGGGTTTCGGATCGGTCGGCTCCTTGCCGTCGTACTTTGCCAAACCGGCGCTCTCTACGCCATTCTGCATGAAGAGTGTGTACTCGTTTTCGCCGGGAGCAGGCGGACGCGATGTGTCTTCAGCCGCCACGACCTTCGGAGACCAGCCGATGACGCTCGCATAGAAGTCGCGGCTGCGATCCGGGTTGGCGCTGATAAGCTCGTTCCACCAAATGCTGCCGGAATCGCCTTGAGCGGACGTCGCCGTCAGGCTTTCCGCATTGGCGGGTATTGCGAAGAACAGGGCGCATACGGCTGAAAATACTGCGATGATGCCAGTACGCGGCGTTGAAAGAATTCGGGACATTGACCCACTCCTGGTTCGGATCGAATTGGGAGGGATACAAGCAAGCGCAATGCCAACTCTCGATGGCCAACTGGCGGCGCCAAGGTTTCCGGATATGCAGCTCACTTCCGCTTGCACGGAATAATATAGGTAAATCCTCGAAAGCCGCTGTAGTCCTTGCCTTTGATAAACGGCGAAATCACCACGCTTTTTCCGTCCGCGGGTGGATTATTCAACGCAAGCATGGAGAGCGGATCGATAAGCTCGGCGCTGTCGTTCCACCACTCCGGTGCGCCGTAGGCGTTCGTGCGCCAGGTTAGATTGTCGTGATCGGCTTTCCAGACCTCCCAATGAACTTCGGGAAGATAGGTTTCCTTCTCGCCGGGACGTGTGACGCGCCCGAGCCGCTGGCCGCGCTTCACCTTGTCTCCGGCTTTTAAATGTTTGATCTCGTTGAAGTCGAGATGATCGAACTCGGAATAATAAACTGCCGGTCCGTCGCTGAGGTTGAGATCGCCGCGATCATGGCGGATCAGAAGTGCGCCTTCGATGCCCCATTTCCAATTGGCTTTCCAGACCGCGCGCACGGTCCCGGGTCCGGGCGCTAAAACCCATTCGCCCAAGCGTCCCACATCGATGCCGGTATGAATCTCATCGCGGCGCGTTCCATCAACATCGATCCAGCTCGCATAGCCCGAGGTGATCGGCGAGCACTTGTATTCCGCCGGATAAACGGCAACGAGACCGCTCGGCGTAACGGCAGACGCTCTGTCCGTTGCAGCGGGTTCATCATCGGACGTGGCGCTTGCTGTCATGGCCATCAAAGCCAGCCAGATGGCGACGACGTTGAATATGGCTCGCCGGAATAAAGGCACGTCTCGAAACTCGCCTGCAATTTCAGATCGATCATGATGGATATCCGGCATCGCCTTTATATGGTCGCTCTGTTAGCGAACACGGCTACCTATTTACCTTTATATGAGCAATTTAATCAGTAAGCATGATTTAGCATTCCCTTAATGAGCAGTTCTTTTTAGAGCAGATCGCAGTCGGCCCGCGATGAGGCGCCTGTGTTTTGTCTGCGTTAATTTTAAAAATCGCTGAGCGGTTTTCTTTTTCTGGGAAATTGATCGAAACCCGGCCCATGCGTCGTGCCGAGGTTGAAATCTCTGCCGCCGGTCCGTCATCTGAACAAATTTTGACGGGTGTTCAAATATGGTACGTGCCGCATGACCCGGAAAACGCGACAGCGAAGCATTACGGGACACTGACGCAAGACGACGTCCGCGAATTCGCGTCCATTCGCAATCTCGAAAAGCGTCATCGCTCGCTCGCGACGCGTAGCGTTCTGAGGCAAGCCCTGTCGGCAAGCGTGAGCGGCCGAATAGCCCCGGAAGAGTGGCGCTTTGATCGATCGGAGACCGGAAAACCGCGCTTATCGACGGACGCGGGAACGTTGAATTTCAGCTGTTCCCATACGCGTTGGGCGTCAGTCGTCGCGGTTTCGACCGTCGGGCCCATCGGCATCGACATCGAAACTGCCGCAATCCCCTCGACTGAGACGTGGCTTGCCGACGTCTTTACCCCTTCCGAGCGCTCAGCCCTGAAATCCATGGCCGGAGAGGAGCGGCAAGCGGCCGTCTCGCGGCTTTGGTCGCTGAAAGAAGCCTACTTGAAGATGCTTGGCACCGGAATTGCTGAAGCACTGGCAGTTGCATTCGATCCTCGGACCGATCGCCTCTGCTCCGGACACCATAACCGGCTGCCAGAGCCGGAGACGTTCCGGACGTGGATCGCCAAAAGCCGAGGGCATCGACTTTCCGTGGCTGTCGCGATGAGCGGCAGCAAGGAAGAAGGGGCCTCGCGGCACCAGTCGATCGAGGAAGCCCGTGTCTCTATTCGAACCAAGTTGGCATTCGCTGGAAACCGAGAGGGCGCGAGAGCCTCGGCTCCTGCACCACTATTTCGAACTCCAGGCGCAGCGGCGGCCTGATCATCCCGCTATCGAGTTCGCGGGCGAAACGCTCACCTACGAAGAGCTCGATTCTGCCGCAAATCGTGTAGCCAATTACCTCGCATCGTGCGGAATTGGCGCCGAAGACCTCGTTGGCATCTACCTCAAAAAATCACCGCATCTCTACGCCGCGATTCTCGGCATTCTGAAAGCCGGAGCCGCCTACGTTCCGATCGATCCGCGCTCCCCCTTGGAGCGGATCCGGGCGATCGAGGACGATGCGAAACTTCGCATGATCATTTCGGAAGACGCACTGGCACGCGCGATCGAAGGCAACGTCGCGACCCCGCTGTTGCTCGTTGACCGGGATCGTTACGTTGTGGCCGAGCAGCCCACTGAACTCGTCGACAGTTTGCGGGCCGCCGAAATCGCCCCGAATGCTCTGAGCTATATCATCTATACCTCGGGATCGACTGGCCGTCCCAAGGGCGTGATGATCGAGCACCGCAACGTCGTGGCCTTCGTCAAATCCTTGCGCTCGGTCTACAAGATCACGGCGGACGACCGCGTCTATCAGGGATTTTCGACCGCCTTCGATGCATCGGTCGAAGAAATCTGGGCCGCGTTTTCCCGCGGGGGAACGCTGATCGTTCCGCCCGAGGAAGTCGAACGATCGCCCAGCGACGTCGCGCAATTTATCGACGATATGCAGATCACGTATTTTTCGACCGTGCCGACGATGCTCGCGATGATTGATCGCGATCTTCCGACGGTAACGACGCTGATTCTCGGCGGCGAAGCTTGCTCGCAGGAACTCGTGACGCGATGGGCAAGGCCCGGACGCCGGATGCTGAACACATATGGCCCGACGGAAGCGACCGTCGTTGCCACCTGGCACGAATGCGTGAGCGGCGAGCCCGTCGCGATTGGCAAGCCTCTGCCGGGCTACTCGACGCACGTTTTCGACGAAAGCGGGCAGCCGGTGGCTCCTGGTGAAAGCGGCGAGCTGTTCATCGGCGGCGCCGGGGTCGGACGCGGATATATGAATCTTCAAGCGCTCACCGATCAGCGCTTCGTGACCGATTCATTCGAGCCCGAGAAGAAAGGCCGGCTCTATCGCACCTATGATCATGTCCGGCTTGGGCATGAAGGAGAGCTGTATTTTCTGGGACGCCTCGACGACCAGGTGAAAATCCGCGGCTTCCGCATCGAGCTATCCGAAATTGAAGCCGTCATGATCGAGCATCCGCAGATCAAGGCAGCGGCCGTTGCCGTTATCGAAACGGGCGACATCAAGGAACTTGCCGCTTATGTCGTTTGCCATGGCGCATCTGAGAGCCTGGATCGCCAGGCGCTCGACGAACTGCTGCGGAGCCGCGTGCCGTCTTACATGGTGCCGCAATATCTCGATGTCATCGACGAGCTGCCGATGACGACGAGCGGCAAGGTCGATCGAAAGGCACTTCCAAAACCGAAGACCTTGCTGAAGGGCGCCGGCAATATCGTCGCTCCGGCGACCGATCTTGAGACGCGCATTGCGCGCGCTTGGGCGGAGGCGTTCCGCCTTGAAAGCATCTCGGTCACGGACGATTTCTTCCTTGATCTCGGCGGACATTCGCTCTTGGCGTCGCGATGCGCGAGCCTCGTCCGCGACGCGATTCCCCGCGCGCAGATCTCGGTCCGCGACTTCTACGAGCATCGCTCCGTGCGCGCTCTCGCGTCCGTTCTCGAAAGTCGCCTGCATGACGCAAACGCGGAAAATCCGGCACGCGTCAACGTTTCGGAAGAAGCGTTCAAGCGCGTTCACCCGCTGATGCGCTGGACATGCGTTTCGCTGCAGGCCGTGAGCGTCGCTGTCTATTACGTCATCCTCTCCGCGCCGGTCGCTTACATAGTGCTGATGGCAACCGCCGCGACCGACGGAAAAATCACTTGGACCGAGGCGGCGCAAATTTCGACGCTTGTCGGCTTCGCCATTTGGCCGACCATGCTGTTCCTGAGCATCGCGCTTAAGTGGCTGGTCATTGGCCGTTTCAAGCCAGGCCGCTATCCGCTCTGGAGCTTCTACTATTTCCGCTGGTGGCTCGTGACGCGCTTCCAAGCCCTGAGCTGGGCCGAGATGTTCGTCGGCACGCCGCTGATGAGCCTTTACTGGCGCGCGATGGGTGCCAAGATTGGCCGCAACGTCAACATATCGACGTCGCTCTGCGGCGCCTTCGACCTGGTCTCCATCGGCCAAGGTTCGAGCGTAGGTCTTGAAACCCAGATCCTCGGCTATCGCGTTGAAGACGGCTACCTCGTAATCGAGCCGGTCGAGATCGGCGAGAATTGCTTCGTCGGCATGCACTGCAATCTCGGTCTTGGAACGAGCATGGGCAACGGCGCGCGGCTCGACGATATGTCGTCGCTGCCGGACGGCACCGCCATGGCAAGCTACGAATGCCGTCGCGGATCCCCTGCACTGCTCGCGGAAGTTTCGGTGCCGGAAGCGAAAACGCCGCCGCCAAGCCTCCTGCGCGCCTTCTCGTTCGGAGCGCTGCATCTCGCGCTGATTTACGTGATGGGATATTTTCTCATCGCGACGATCGTCCCGTCCATCATCATCATCTATGCAGGACTGTCGATCGCCGGGCCCGTCGGCGGTGCGATCGGAGCGTTCGTCGCGGTACCCGTCGGAATTCTCACCTACGCGATGGGTGCGATTGCGCTCGTCGCTCTGCTGCGGTCATCCGAAGCAGGGCGGATCCCGGTCTACAGCCTCGCCTATGTGCGGCATTGGTTTGTCAGCTATCTGCTGACGAATACGAAAACCATTCTGCTGCCGGTTTACGCAACGGTCTATTGCCCGCTGTTTCTCCGCGCTCTCGGAGCAAAAATTGGCGCGGGCTCCGAAGTTTCGACCGTCTCGCACATCACTCCGAATCTCCTTGAAGTCGGCGAGGGAAGCTTCCTGGCGGATGCCTGCCTCGTCGGCGGTCACCGGATCAATGACGGCATCATGGAGATCGGCGCGGTGCGCATCGGCGCGCGAAGCTTCATCGGCAACAGTGCGCTCATTCCGGGCGGACATACCGTCGGCGACAACGCGCTGATCGGCGTGGCTTCGACCCCTCCCGCGAACGTCACGGAAGTTCCGGACGATACGCGTTGGCTCGGCTCGCCGGGCTTTGCCCTCCCGCAGACGCAGCGCAACGTTTGCTTCAATGAAACGGAGATATTCAAGCCTACGCTCTCCGCACGCATCGCGAGAACGATCACCGATACGCTGCGTGTGTTGTTGCCGGGCTTCATTATCGCCGCGGAAGGCGTCGCGCTCGCTGCCTATCTCGTGATGGGCTATCACGCCCTGCCCTTCTGGGCCGTTATCGCGGGCATTCCTTTTGTCGTATCGGCGATCGCGGCCGGATCGATTTTGGTCAGCGCTCTCGTCAAGAGCCTGTTCGTTGGCCGCATAACGCCGACGGTTAAGCCGCTCTGGTGCCGGTTCATCTGGAACAACGAACTCGTGAACGGCGTCTACGAAACGGTGGCGGCCACGACCATGACGCCATTGATGGGCACGCCCTTCATCGCGTCGGCCCTGCGCCTGATGGGCTGCAAGATCGGCAAGTGGAGCTATCTCGAAACCACGCTCTTCTCGGAGTTCGATCTCGTCGAGATCGGTGACCGCGCGTGCCTGAACATCGGTGCCACGATCCAAAACCATCTTTTTGAGGATCGCGTCTTCAAGGCCGACCGCATCAAGATCGGCGACGGCTGCACGGTCGGCAATATGGCGGTCGTCCTTTACGGCACCGAAATGCACGCCGCTTCGAGCCTCGGTTCCCTGTCGGTTCTGATGAAAGGCGACGTGCTTCCGGCTGGAACACGCTGGCACGGCACGCCCTGCGAGCCTCTCGCCGCGCCGGCGAAAAGCGCGGTCGAAGCGAAGAAGCCATCATCCACAGGCGCAAGCTCTTATGCACAACATAAGCGGCCCGCGCGGCTGGTGAAAAAGCAGATCGAGTTGCTACCGATCTCAGTGTGAGTACAACCACGCCATGACTGTGGCTTCCCGGCCAACACCGGGGGGCCTCAAGCATGGGGCATCGACGCCAAACTCGACTCGAGCACGCGAATCACTTCCCCTCAATCTGAACATTGAGAAGTTCGAGTCGAGGTTATCCCATCGTCGCACCGAGGTGGGAGCGTATGCGCGCCCGCGGTTTCGCGCCTGAGGAAGAGCTATGAATAAACTTTTTGCGTTTGTTGCATCCGCATGCGCAATGCCCGCAATGGTCGGGCCCGCGCTGGCTGATGGCCCCTTCTCGCTGAAGGACACGCCGGTTCAGGTGGAAGCGCCAACTTGGTCTGGGGTCTATTTCGGCGTCGGCGGCGGCTACGGCCACAATCACTCGAAAAATAACTATCACGACGACTCGGGCGACGTAGACGCTACGTCATCCAAGAACGAATACGCCGATGGCGGTCTGGTCTCGCTGATTTATGGCATCGACCGGCAAGTGGGCAGTCGCTTCGTCGTCGGTGCCTTCGCGGATTTCTCGACCTCCGAACTCAATCGCGGCAACGAAGACATTCATAACGCGATGACGATCGATCGCGCATGGGCGATCGGTGCGCGCGCCGGCCTTCTGCTCAACGAGCGGACGCTGGTTTACGCGACGGGCGGTTATACGCAGGCTCACTTCTCGAATGATGGATGGTGGGACATCGACCCCGATGGCGGCGGGGCTACCGTACACGGCAAGGGCAGCCAGACATTTGGCGGCTACTTCGTTGGCGGCGGCATCGAACGGCGACTGAATGACAACTTCTACCTCCGCGGTGAAGCCCGTTATTCTGATTTCGGTGGCCGAGTGACCAACAGCGGAAACGTCGACGGCGCCAATTTCGTCGACCGCGAAGTGCCTTCGATCATCACGGTTCAGGCGGCGCTCGTCTATAAGCTCGACCGCGCGAAAGTTTTGAATCCGGATCCGGTGACGGAAGATCGCGGACCGAAGGTCATTTCCTATAGCGGCATCGACGCTGCGAAGGGCGCGGTCGCCTACTACGGCGGCACGGTCTTCGGCCTGAGCGGCGATCTCTACAAGAGCGGCGCGGTGCTCCGCACGCAGGGCATTATCGCCGACTATAATTATCATGCAGGCGCTCCGCTCGACTCAAAGGTCGACGCAAGCGACCGCTCCTTGGACGTCATGCTCGGCTATCAGTGGGTCTTCTCCAACTGGAGCGCCGTCGCTTATCTTGGCTACGAAGTGCGCAACGTGCATCTCTCGCCGGCCGATCTGCAGAATGACGTGCGCGGCGGGGCCGATGGCTTCAAAGTCGCCGTCGAACTCGAGACCGACGACGAAAGCCAGTACTATGGAAGCCTCGAAGGTAGCTACTCGACGGCCTTCAATTCCTACTTTGCTGAAGGCCGCGTCGGCTACAACTTCAAGCGGTTCATCATCGGACCTGAAGGCTCGGTCTACAGCGATGAAGGCGATATCTCGACTCGCGTCGGCGCCTTTGCGACGATCCCCTTCCATCTTCCGTGGAACAATCTTCCGGCCAAGCTCACCTTCGACATCGGCCATCAGTTTGTGAACGACGGCGGCGAGTCGAGAACGGGCGGCGAAGGCGTCTACGGCGGATCGATGCTGCGCGTAGATTTCTGAGGGACGTCACCCCCTATCGAAATGCATAGAAAAAGGCGCGTGCTGATCCTTTCAGCCGCGCCTTTCTTTTTGTGCCCTGCGGGGGATTAATTGACCGCGCCCGTCGTGACCGAGGGCTTCCCTTCGGCCTGGGGAGGCGGCGCCGTGAGAGGCTGCACCGGCGAGCCGGGCCCGATCTTCTGCAGATTGCCGGTGATGATCAGGTCTTTCTCGTCTACACCGACCACGCTGATGAGATCGCCGTCCGTCGGGCCCGGCGTCACCAGCTTCTGCTGGGCAATATTCTTATCGCCGACCACATAGACATATTTGCCGAGCTGGCTCGAGCCGAGGGCCGTTTGGGGCACCATCAGAGCATTGGCATCTTCGCCGGCATGAATGCGGATGCGAACGTACTGGCCGGGGAGAAGTGTCCGGTCCGCATTGGCGATCGTTGCCCGCGCAGTGAGGGTGCCAGTCAGCCGGTCGATCGTGTTATCGATGAACGTGATCGTGCCCTTGTGCAGCGGCTTGTCGTTCCCAGGCACGAAAATCTCGGCGGCCGTCGCACCGCTGGCACGCACTTTCTGAATTGCGGGCAGCTCTGCCTCGCTTGGATTGAACGTCACGTAAATCGGATCGATCTGAACGAGCGTGTTGAGAGGCCCACCTCCCGCGCTGATGAGCGCTCCGAGCGGCGCCTGGTTCTTGCCCAATCTCCCGGCGAAAGGCGCGCGAATTTCGGTATATCCGAGATTGAGTTCGGCCGTGCGAATGGCGGCGTCATCGATCGTTATGGCAGCGTCCGCTTGCCGGAGCGAACTCGACCGCTGATCGTAGGTGTCCTTGGCAAGCCATCCGCTCTTTGAGAGTTCCGACCCGCGCTCGAGATTGGAGCTGGCATAGTCGCGAGCGGCGATGTCGCGCTGCTTCTGAGCTTTGGCGCGATCGAGTTCCGCTTGGTAATCGCGCGGATCGATTACGTAAAGAAGATCGCCCGCAGCGACGTCCGCGCCGTCCGGAACATCCTGCTTCTGCACATAACCTGAAACCCGCGCTTGCAGCGTGATGTCACGGATGGATTCGGTGCGCGCCGAATATTCGAGATAGATATTTACCGGCCGCTTGACGACAGGCGCGACCGGCACCGGCATGACGAATGCGGCTTGCGGCGGTGCGGCTGGACTCTCAACCGCGGCGATAAGCTTCGCAAGATCTTGCCGATGAACGTAGGCGGCGCCGCCGGCGGCAACCAGCAAGGCCAGGACGACAATCTTCCAAAGTCGCATCGCGAAATCCCTGTCTATTCGGCAGCAGCCGGATTTGAAGCATCGTTGCCGGTAGCCACATGTTCCCCGGACATGTTGGCTTCACGTCCTTCGCGCCACTCTTCGATCATGGCGTAGAATACCGGAACGAACAGCAACGTAAGCAGCGTGGCGGCCAGCATGCCGCCGAACACCGTCGTGCCGATCGATTGCCGGCTGGCGGCGCCGGCTCCCGATGCCATCATGAGCGGCACGACGCCGAGAATGAAAGCGAACGCCGTCATCAATATCGGGCGAAGCCGCAGCCGCGCCGCTTCCATAGCCGCATCGATAATGGGCAATCCCTCGAGCCGCCGTCTCTTCGCGAACTCGACGATCAGAATGGCATTCTTCGCCGCGAGGCCGATGAGCATGACAAACCCGATCTGCGAGTAGACGTCGATCTGCAGGCCGCGCACCCAGATCGCAAGGAGCGCGCCAAAAAGCGCGAGTGGTACCGCCAGCAGCACCATGAACGGCATCGACCAGCTCTCGTATTGCGCGGCGAGGATCAAAAAGACAAACACGCTCGCCAAGGCAAAGACGACGAGAGCGATCGAGCCTGCCTTGAGTTCCTGGAAGGTAATGCCCGTCCATTCGTAACTGAAATCGCGCGGCAGCGCCGTCGCCGCAGCGCGCTCCATCGCGGCGATGGCCTGTCCCGTGCTGTAGCCCGGCGCGGGACCGCCGTTGATCAGCGCCGAAGCATAGTTGTTGTAATGAGGCACGGTCTCAGGCCCGACGATCGGCTTCAATGTACCGAGCGTGCTGAGCGGCACCATACCGCCGGTCGCATTCCGAACGTAAAGCTTCGACAGGCTCGAGGGATCGGATCGCGAATTCTTGTCCGCCTGCAGCGTCACGCGGAACGTGCGGCCGAAAAGGTTGAAGTCGTTCACGTAGAGCGAGCCGAGATAAATCTGCAGAGTGTTGAAGACGTCCGGCAGATTGAGGCCCAAGAGCTTAGCCTTGGAGCGATCGAGATCGTAGTTGAATTGCGGCGTCGAGGTCGAGAACGACGTGAACAGCTGTTGCGCGTCGAGCTCCGGCTGCTTGCGAGCCTCCGCGATCAGCGCTTGCGTCGCCTCGTTGAGAGCCGCGCTCCCGCGACCGGTCAAATCTTCGACCTGGAATTCAAATCCGCCGGTCGTTCCAAGTCCCGGGATCGACGGGGGATCGAAACTGAGCGCGATGGCTTCCGGGATCATGAGAAGCTTGCCCCGCACGTCCTGCACCAGGCGCGACGCGCTTTGCTCTGGCGGCCGTTCGTTCCAGGGCTTCAGAATGGCGAATTCGACGGCCGAATTCGATTGCGCCGCGTTCGTCAAGAAGTTCAGGCCGCTGATCGAGCCGACGATATCGACGCCCGGCGTGCTTTCGAGAATATCGCGGACCTGCTTCGCCACGGCGTCGGTTCGTTCGAGCGATGCGCCATCGGGCAGTTGCACCACGACGAAAAAGTATCCCTGATCCTCGACCGGCAAAAACGTCGAAGGAACGCGCTGGGAGATCAGATAGGTAGCTCCAAGTATCACGGCGAAAAAGAAGAGCATCGCCCAGCGAATGCGGATGAGGAACCGCACCAGATGTGCGTAGCCGTGCGAGATGCGGTCAAAGCCGGCGTTGAACCAGCGGAAGAGGATGAAGTTCGCAGGCCCGCGATGGCGGAGGAACACCGCTGCCAGCGCCGGGCTGAGCGTAAGCGAGTTGAATGCGGAAAGCCCGACCGAAATCGCAACCGTCAGCGCGAATTGATTGTAGAGTCGGCCCGATACCCCCGGAATGAACGCAACGGGAATAAACACGGCCATCAGCACGCCGGTGGTCGCAATGATGGGACCGGTGACTTCGGACATGGCCTTCAAAGCCGCCGCCATCGGCTTCAAGCCGTTTTCCAGCTGACGTTCGACGTTCTCCACGACCACGATGGCGTCATCGACCACAAGCCCGATCGCCAGCACCATGCCGAGCAGGCTCAGCATATTCAGCGAGAACCCGAGCGTATGCATGATGACGAGCGTCGCAATCAGCGAAACCGGGATCGCGATCGTTGGAATGATCGTCGTGCGCCAGCTTTGCAAAAAGATGTAAACGACGAGCACGACCAGTCCCAGAGCTTCAAGAAGCGTGAAGACCACGTCATGCATGGCGGCGGAAACGAACCGGGTCGTATCGTAGTGCATGCCGTAAGCAATTCCCTTCGGGAACCGCTTCGAAAGCTCGTCCATCTTGGTCAGCACGCGCTCTTGGAGATCCAGTGCGTTCGAACCGGGCATCTGGAAAACGGCGAGCACGACGGACGGGTCGTTGCCGAAAAACGCCGATGACGAATATTGGAGTGCCCCGAGCTCGATACGGGCCACATCGCGCAGTCGGACGATGGCACCCGTCGCCGGGTTCGATCGCACGACGATATTGCCGAATTCTTCCGGATTGCTGAGCCGCCCGGTCGCGTTGACCTGCATTTCGAACGGCGTTCCGGGAGGCGCCGGTGACTGGCCGATCTTTCCGGCTGCGACCTGGATGTTTTGCTCCGCGACCGCATTTTGAACGTCGACGGCCGTAATGCCGAGCTGAGATAGCTTATCGGGATCGAGCCAAAGGCGCATCGAATAGCGCCGCTCGCCGAAGATCTGCACGTCGCCGACACCCGCGATCCGCTTCAAAGGATCGACGATTTGAAGGTAGGCGTAATTGCTGAGCGTCACCGGATCGACCGAATGGTCAGGCGACGTCAGGTTGACGATCAGGACGAAATTCGGGTTCTGCTTTCGGATCGAGATGCCGGCTTGGTTGACGATGGGCGGCAACGCCGACGCGGCCTCAGCCACGCGGTTCTGGACGTCGACGGCGGCAATGCTGAGCGGATAACCGACGTCGAATGTAATCGTGATGTTCGACGAGCCGTCGTTGGAACTCGACGACGACATGTACGTCATGCCTTCGACGCCGTTGATCTGCTGTTCGAGCGGCGTCGTAACGGTGTCGGCGACGACCTGCGCGCTGGCGCCGGGATAGATCGCGCTCACCACCACTTGCGGAGGCGTTACATCGGGAAGTTGCGACACCGGCAGCAGAAAATAGCAAATGGTGCCCGCCAGGACCATGATGACGGCGATTGCCGAGGCAAAGATGGGCCGGTGAATAAAGAAATTGACCATGCGCCGTCCGACGTTGATGCGGGGTAGCCGCCGAGGACGGCCTGGCGTTCCGCTTGGAACCCATACCCTCTTAAAGACCCTAACCCTCTATCACCTCAAGCATCCATTTCCGCGATCTTTGGGCGAGGTAAACCGGGCGACCAGCAGACCTTCACGGGGAAAATGGGGATCGTTTCGAACTTCGCCAGGATTCGAACTCCAAGTTCTATGGAACATCGTATCTTTGCAGCCACAAAATCCCGGAGTCAGGGGGGCGATTGGTCGTAGCGCAGAGGTTTGGGCGCGTCACTCGACCAGATCGGGCCGCCAGACAGGAAGCGAGACAGGAAGCGGCAATCGACAAGAGAACGCCCCATGGGAATTGGACTCGGCCAAAAAGAGCCCGGGCGAAGGCTGATCAAAAAAAGCGCCAGGGGGGAAAAAGCTAATCGAAAAGCCCTCTGCGATTGAGCCGTCACCTGGTTAGACCCAATTATGCCCAATTGCGGGCGAACGGGGTGACAAATGTTCGGCTTGAATGAAACGGAATTCCGTCGATTGAAGCCGATCAAAGAAAATATGGAATACGGATTGTCCCGAACTGCGAAACGATAGTGACGCAGCCAGGCAGCTATCTGGCCAGTCGTCCCCCAGAAAAAATTGGCTGCAAAGACGCGCGCATTGAAGATGGACGGCAGCTGGGTTCAGATTGAGCCTAAAACTCGTCGGGCGTCAGCGGCGGTCCGTTTGGGGCGCGTCCGATTTCCTTTTCGAGATCCGCCAGATCCAAAAACTGATCGGCTTGGCGGCGTAGCTCATCCGCTATCATCGGTGGCTGCGTCTGCAACGTTGAAACGATGCTCACGCGCTTGCCCATTTGCTGAAGAGCGGCGACCAGACTGCGAAAATCACCGTCACCGGAAAAGATCACGATGTGATCGAGATTGTCGGCAAGCCGCATCGCATCGACGGCAAGCTCGATGTCCATGTTGCCTTTGATGCGTCTGCGTCCGGCGCTGTCGACGAACTCCTTCGATGCTTTAGTCACCATCGAAAATCCGTTGTACTCGAGCCAATCGATCAACGGCCGGATGGACGAGTACTGCTGCTCGTCGGCGATGGCGGTATAATAGAGTGCTCTTACGAGCTGCACCTTGCCCCTGAAGAGCCGGAGCAACCGCCGATAGTCGATGTCAAAGCCGAGCAGTTTGGCTGCAGCATAGAGATTTGCGCCATCAATAAATAAAGCAACGCGCTCCGTCGGATAAAAATGCATGAGGCATTCCAAAAACATGCATGGCCAAAGTCCTCGTGCAGAGTATTCTCTGGCTATATCGTGAATTGTCAATGCTTGTTGAACTTGTCGTTTCCCATTTCTAACCGCTGTACCCGCACTAAATTGCGGCCGGTGGATATTGTGACATCGTATCCCGGCTAATTTTGACAATGTGACTGCAAGATTTTTCGTGGTGCGAGATATGCCAGCGAGTTCCCTGTTCGCGAAAAAAAGATTGGCAGGCCGGGATGAGGCCCGGTGCTGACGTCGGTTTTCACGTAAGCGGAGCGCTGCAGTTTCGCGGAAAATGCCTGCGGCGCTGAGGGTTGCTGGTCCGCATACGATCCGATTGTCACATTTGCGATTTCGCCGCGGCGATGCCATGAACCCGCGCCATGACGAGCCGGACCTCACGTGCTAACCAGCGGGTTCGAAACACGGAACCAGGGCCAGTGCCGTTCGCGCCATTGAGCGCCGGCCGCCGGCGTTGTTCGGACCGGCCCCCTTAAACTCAACCTCAGGAACACGAAATGGTAACGTCAGAGAGCGAGACGCGCACGCGAGCGTCGCGCTCGGACATCCCGGCTAGCCCCCTTCAGATCTCGTTCATAGAGTTCGTCTGCCTGATCGCGGCACTGATGGCGATCACGGCGCTCTCGATCGACATCATGCTGCCGGCGTTACCTGAGATCGCCGCGACGTTCGGCGTCGAGAAGGAAAACGACCGGCAGCTTGTCATCATTCTTTACATGGCCGGCTTCTCCTTGGGCCAGATCTTCTTCGGCCCGCTCTCCGATCATCTCGGCCGCAAACGGGTCCTTATGACCGGCCTTGCGATTTTCATCCTCGGGACGATAGGTGCGATCATGGCCGGGTCGTTCCAAATGCTGTTGCTTGCGCGCATGGTCCAGGGGCTCGGCGCCGCGTCACCGCGTATCATCGCCGTTGCGGTCGTCCGCGATCTTTATAGCGGCCGTCAGATGGCGCGGGTGATGTCCTTCGCGATGGTCGTCTTCATCATGATACCCGTCTTCGCCCCGTCGGTTGGACAGGCCGTGGTTCTATTCAGCACTTGGCAATGGATCTTCTTCGTATTGCTGGTGATGGCGGTCAGCGCCGCCATCTGGTCCGGAACGCGATTGCCTGAGACAGCGGGTCCGGCCCTCGGCGTGGAGCATGCGATGACCCTGCGGGCATCCGTACTCGCGGCCATCTTGAACAGTCAGACAGTCGGTTACGGAGCTGCAGGCGGCTTCATGTTCGGATGCCTTCTCGCCTACGTCGCGAGCGCTCAGCAGGTTTTCGTCGGCGTATTTGGCTTGGGCGATATCTTCCCCGTCATCTTTGGCGCCTTGGCCTCGGCGATGGCCTTGGCTTCGTTTGTGAACGCCCGCCTTGTCGGACGGTTCGGAATGCGGCGCCTTTCGCATGCGGCCCTGTTCGGATTCATCGGCGTATCAGTGCTGTTGGCTTCAGCCGCGGCTCTTGGCCTTGCCAGCTTCTGGATCTTCGCGGCCGCGATGGGTGTCGCATTTTTTCTCTTCGGATTGATCGCACCGAACTTCAACGCGCTGGCGATGGAGCCGCAGGGACACAATGCAGGCATGGCGTCGTCGGTCGTCGGTTCTCTCAGCACCGCCATCGGCGCGATCGCTGGTGGCATTGTCGCCGGATCGCTCGACGGCTCGATTTTGCCGATTTCGGCGGGATTTGCAGCATGCAGCATAATCGCGGGGCTGATCGTTTTCGCGATAGAGGGCCCAAAGGGAGTGTTGGGGCGCAATCGCCCCGCATAGTGGGCATTTTACTTGCCTAAAATTTACGTAATGAGGGCGTGGAAGCCATCTCGCTCTGGCCACCCATTGCGCCATGTACTACATGCTGCGGCAGCGACGGGAACGCCGAAGGCCGGACCCCGGACGCATGAGGGCAGACGGGCATGAGAATTCTCCTGCTTGAAGACGACCTGAATACCGCACGATATGTCTTGAACGGCCTCGAGGAAGAGGGCCACACGGTGGACCATCTTGCCGATGGACGTGACGCGGTCGCGCAAGCTGTCGCCGAAAATTACGACGTCATCATTCTCGATCGGATGCTTCCGAGCCTTGATGGGCTCGCCATCATAAAGACCATTCGGAGTGCCGGCCGCGGCGTGCCGGTCTTGTTTTTGACCGCGCTCGGCGGCGTCGATGATCGTGTCGAAGGTCTCGATGCCGGCGCCGACGACTATCTCGTCAAGCCATTTGCATTCTCTGAGCTCATGGCGCGCGTCAACGCACTCGCCCGTCGTCCCCACACGAAAGGCGAGGAGACGCGTCTTAAAGTCGGCGATCTCGAAATCGATTTGGTCGCGCGAAAAGTGACGCGCGGCGGCGACATCATCGATCTCCAGCCGCGGGAGTTCCGCCTGCTCGAAGTCCTGATGCGCAATCGGGGTCGCGTCGTAACGCGAACGATGCTGCTCGAACGTGTCTGGAGCTTCCATTTCGATCCGAAGACGAGTGTCGTCGAAACCCACATTTCGCGGCTCCGCGCGAAGATCGACAAGCCGTACGGCAAAGAGCTGATCCACACCATTCGCGGGAGCGGATACACCGTCCATGACGGCTCGTGATCTTCTGAAGCGTACGCCTTTCCGTTTGGCGGCGACCTTCTCGCTGTTCTTCATAACGACGATCCTGGCGCTTTTCACCGTCATCTATTTCGTCGCCAGCGAACGTCTCGTCGCCGACATTCGCGACCGCGTCGAGACGACGCTCGATTCTCTTGCCGCGCTTGACGGCGAACGCACGTTCGACGATCTCGTCGCGCTCGTCGCCAGCGAAAGCGAATCCGTCCGCGATCCCGATTTCATCATAGAGCTTGTCGACAAGAACGGAAATTTTCTCGCAGGCAATGTCCGCGGCGTCAGGGATTCCAAGAACTGGATGACGCTCAAACGCTCGGACATGTTTCTCACTCTCGATCGCGGCGAGCCTGACGATGAATTCCTCGCGATCTGGAGGCCGCTCGTCAAAGGCCGGCTTCTCGTCGGCAGCGACAAGAGCGAAGTCAAGCAGATGAAATCGTTTCTGCTGAAGCTGCTCGCCTACGGGCTGCTCGCTGCAGCCTTGCCGCTCGCTCTCTGCGCTGCCTATTTCGCACGGGAAGCGCAACATCGCATCGATGCCTTCTCCCGGCCCCTAGCGAAGGTCTCCCAAGGCGAAGTCACCGCCCGTGTTCCGATATCCGGACTGCATGACGATATCGATCAGGTGGCGCTGCAAGTGAACCGCATGCTGGGCGATCTGCAGCGGCTGATCGAGAACGTCAATCAATCGTCGTCCGATATCGCTCACGATCTCAAGAAGCCGCTCGGACGTTTGCGCCAGCGCCTCGATGACGCTCGGCGCGGCGAAGACAAACAGGAGTTTCGCAACGCCATCGACGCCGCGCTGGGAGATATCGATTCCATATCTGAGACATTCGACGCTCTGCTCCGGATTACGCAGATCGAGGCCGGTGCGCGCAAGTCGCGATTTGTGACCGTCGATCTTGCGCTTTTGCTTGCCGATGTTCGCGATGTCTACGACGTCGTGGCGGAGGACGCGGGAGATAGGCTGAACTACGTTTGCGATTGGTCCGATCCCGCCTACATTCGCGGCGATCCCGAGCTTCTCGTTCAGCTCTTCGCGAACCTCGTCGAGAATTCCATTCGCCATTGTCCGAAGGGCACGGAAATAACGATGCGCCTCTATGCGCGTGGAAATGCCTATGTCGCGGACGTTGCCGACACAGGGCCGAGTATTCCGGAGCACGAGCGGGTGAACGTGTTCCGGCGCCTCTATCGGCTCGAACGTGCGCGCTCGACGGAAGGAAGCGGCCTGGGCTTAAGCCTGGTGGCGGCGATCGTCGAACTTCATTCGGCGAAGATCGAACTCTTCGATAACGAGCCGGGCCTGCGGTCTGAAGTCAGTTTTCCGGCCGTTTGAGCCGGGCCAACAAAATAATGGGGGCGCATTCTCATGCGCCCCTCGAATTCTTTTCGGCTTCGGATCGAATGAAGTTCAGCTCGAAAAAGCTGCTCTCAGATCGTCGAACAGCGCCACCTGCTCCTTGATCAGTTCGCGCTTCTCGTCTCGACGTACGAAAATCTTGAACATCGCTTCGCCTGCGCCGTTAAAGAACTGAACGGACCGCGATTCCCGCCCCATGAAAGGACGCGCGACAAAGGCGATGTGCGTGCAGTTCTCCATCTTGATATGCCCGCCGATCGGGCTATCGCCATGCAGGTTGAAATACCCGCGCCCGATCGTGCCGGGCGGAATTGGCCCTTCGCATTCGAGCACGATGTCCGGGGTATGGACGATGAAGACCACGGGACCCCAGGCGGTCAAAGCCGTCAATATTTTCTCGAAGGCGCTACCGGCAACGATGGACCGATGCGCGTCCGGAAGCGCTTCGACAGCTTCGAACGTGCTGACACCATACTCGCGGGCGATCTGCTCGAGGATGCCATCGGCGTTCTTCGCCAGCCGCTCGCGCAGTGGCGGCCGCGCTGTTGCTTCAGTTGAAAGAGCTTCGCTCATGCTGCCGCTCACTCGGCCGCTGCAAGAACGGATTTCGAACCGTCCGAGCGAACTTCCTGGATCGCCTCGAACCCTTCAAATTCGGGATGGCCGAGATAGAGCTTCCGTGTCGCTCCTCCCGCAGAGGCATGAGACTTCCTGAACGATTCCGATTTCGTCCACGCCTCGAAGTCGGCAAACGAGTTCCAGACGGTGTGCGAGGAATAAAGAACGTGATCTTCCCGCTTCGGTCCGCGAAGCAAGTGGAACGACTGGAAGCCCGGCTCATTGTGCAGGTTCACTTCGCGGTTGATCCAAAGCTGCTCGAAATCTTTTGCGAGGTCGGGCTCGACCTTAAAGCGGTTCATCGCGATGTACATTTGCTGCACCTTTCCATTGAAGAAGATGGCGGCCTGGATGCTAACCTAGCATCCAGGCCGCTGGCGATCTCAGAGCTGCGAGACGGGAAGTCAGTTTGCCCTAAGACGCATTTTTAAATTCGATTTTGCAGCGCGCCACCGAGACGCCGCACGCCGCGGCGGAACGCTATTGTTGTATCCATAAAAAGTCAACATTATCCTCAAGCGTTGCCTAACGAATATGCGGTGTGCGTTGGCAGCATCTGGCCGATATTGAGAAGATTTCCGTCATCGTCGATGAAATGAAATTCACGCATGCCCCACGGCTTGTCAGAAATCTCGGACAGACGCTTCGCCGGGCCCGTTTTGAATGCCGAATACCATTCGTCGACATCGGCGACCCGAATGTAGGCCGAAACGCAATGTGGTTCGGGAACCTGAGCGACCGACGACACGTGCACCTCGACGGCTCGCCGCCGCAGAATGAGATAATTATGGGCGGCACGTACGACAACGAAGCCCTTGCTGTCATAGGTCTCCACCGAACGCTCGATGTTTGTCGAAAGCAAAACCGGTATTGCCAAGGGCACTGCGACGCCGTCGGCAACGAGTTCGTCGGGTAACGTCATCATTCTGCAGCCGCTCCGATTATCATTCTGCGTGTGATCGCCGCAGGCAGGATCAATCGCCCGCCGTCGCCGGACGATACGACCCGCAATCGACACCCGAACGTGTGACTGAGCAGATCCTCATTCAAGAGGTCGTCAGGATTACCTTTTCCGACGATCTTGCCAGCGGCCATAAGCACGATTTCATCGGCGAATGCTGCGGCAAGATTGAGATCGTGAATGACGAGCATGACGGCGCGCCGTTCTGTGGATTGCTCTTTAATAAGGCTGAGCACATCGCATTGATGCTTGAGATCGAGGCTCGCGGTCGGCTCATCTAGCAACAGCGCTGCCGTTTCCGTGTCGGGCCGCGGAGCCGTGGCCAACTGGCATAGAGCTCTAGCAATATGCACGCGCTGACGCTCGCCGCCCGAAAGCTGGTTCAGCATCCGCATTTCGAAATTTGCAAGGCCTACGGCGGCCAATGAGTCGCGCGCAACAGCGGCCGCATCGTCGTCGCGAATGCCGAAGGCCGGCACCGTCGCGCCCAACATGACAGTTTCAAGAACGGTGAACGGAAAGGAAAGCGTTGTCGATTGCGCGACGACCGATCGCCGCGTTGCGAGACGCGCAACCGGCATTTGCCGGAGATCCGTGCCATCGAGAAAAACCGCGCCTTCGCTGGGCTTCAGCTCGCCCGCCATGACCCGCAGCAGCGTCGATTTACCCGCGCCGTTGGGACCGATGACGGCCGTCAACCGGCCGGGCGTGATCGTCAGCGAGACATCGTCGATCAGTCGCTTCTGACCGGCCATGACTGAGACGCGACGGGCTTCAAGCATCGCTTATCCTCCGCCGCTGATATTGCGTCTCAATACGAGATGCAGAAAGACGGGCGCGCCGACGAGCGCGAGCACGATGCCGATCGGCAGCTCCGCGGGCCGGATCGCCATCCGCGCGATGATGTCGGCAACGATGACGAGCGTCGCGCCGAGGATCGCGCTGCCCGGAAGCACCGCGCGATGATCGGGACCGGAAATGAGACGCATCACATGCGGCGCGACAAGACCGACAAATCCGATGACGCCCGCAACCGCCACGGCGGCGCCGACGGCGGCAGCCGTCGTCGCAATCGTGAGCCGTTTCGTCCGTTCGATGTCGATGCCGAGGTGCATCGCTTCGGCCTCTCCAAGCAGAAACCCGTTGAGCCCACGCATCAGCCGAGGCACGACCAGAAGAATCGCGGCGAGAAAAGGCAGAACGGCCAAAACCTTTTGCCAGCTTGCGCCGGAAAAGCTGCCCATGGACCAGAGCGTGAGGTCTCTGAGCTCGCGGTCATCGCTGGCGTAGGAAATGTATCCGCCGAGCGAAGCCGACAATGCGCCGATTGCAATACCCGCAAGCAGCAAGGTTCCGACGGCAAGCTCTCCGCGTCGCGAGGCGATGGCAACGAGCGTGATTGTCGTGACGAGGCCGCCGAAGAACGCCGCTATCGGCAGCGCATAAATGCCGAACGGAGCGATCAAGGGAGCGGCGATCCCGTGTCCGAGAACAATCGTTGCAATCGCGGCAAGCGCCGCGCCGGAAGAAACGCCGATGAGTCCCGGATCGGCAAGGGGATTGCGGAACAGCCCCTGCATCATCGCGCCCGACGTTGCCAACGCCGCTCCGACGAACGCCGCGAGAAGAGTTCGCGGCAACCTGAGATCGATCAGAACCAGCCTGTCGCGTTCTGCGCTCGCGTCGTTTGTGTAGCCGGCAGCCGCCGCGAACGCGCGCGGCAGCGATTGCAGGGAAACACCTGTCGGACCGATGGCGAGCGAGAGAATTGCCGACAGCAGAAGCAGCCCGGTGAGCGCGAGAAAGACCGTGCCGCGAGCAGGCCTTACGGCATCTGAAATACGCCCAATACTGCTCTCAGCGATGGTCACGGCGTTGCAGCGGTTTTGCCGGGCTCTGAATAGAGAGCGTTCATAAGGTCATGCGCAGCCGAAGGCGCGCGCGGTCCGAACCCCAGCAGATATTGCCCGTCCATCTCGACGAGGCGTTTGTTCTTCACGGCGGGCGATTGACTGAGGCCCGGCAACGACAACGCGACGTTCGCGGCGCTGTGGTCGCCCTCACCACGGCTCATTACGACCACGGCATCGGGCGCAAGCTCCGCCAGCTGTTCGTCGCTCACGGGCTTGTAGCCGCTGACGCCGGCGGCCGCATTGTCGATGCCCGCAAGCTGCAGGATTGCGTCCGCGCCGGTTCCGGTACCGCCGATCGTTGCCCGTCCGTTTTGAACGGCGAGGACGAAAAGCGCCTTTTTGCGGTCTTTGATCTGCTTGCGGTCGTTGTCGAGCGCGGCGAAATCGGCCTCGATTTTCGCAGCGAGTTTCTGCGCGTCCGCTTCCGCCCCGATGATGCGGCCAATGCGGCGAACCTTGTCCGGCACACCTTCAGCCGTCTGCTTTTCCTCGATGTCGACGTATTGCACGCCGCTGCCCTTGATCGCCTTGACGACCTCGGGCGGGCCCGCCTGCTCGGATGCGATGATGAGCGTCGGATTGATGGAAAGAACCCCTTCCGCCGAAAGAGCGCGCAAGTACCCGACGGACTTTTTGTCTTTGAGGGCGCTGGCCGGGAACAGGCTCGTCGTATCGACGGCGACGATCTTGTCGCTTTGTCCGAGAGCGTAAAGAATCTCAGTGACGTCGCCGCCAAGGGACAAAATTCGGACTCCGTCGGCCGGCGGGGCGCCATCAGACGCCAACGCGCCTGAGCGGTGGGCGCTTGTGCTGGCCAATAATCCCGCAAGCGCCAGAATGGTGCCCGCAATTGCAAATCGTCGTGTCGCCACGCCCATATTGAAACGCCTCAAGTTGCCATTTTACTTCGTCAGAATGAGCTTGCCGGTAGCGGTAATCCGCAGGCGGTATTCTTGCCCGCGATGGACAAGAATGGCTTCGCGGCTGCCCTTCAGGAGTTCGTCGACTCGGTATCGAACGCCACCATCGGCCGAACTGTCTGTGTCTGGCGGTGATGTCGTGGAGACGGGGCTACATCCCGCTTGCCGCAGAACGGAGTCCGCGACCTCTTTTTTTGGAGGCATTCTCTCAATCAACGATAAGGGGCTGCGGACGGACATATCTCCATGCCCGTCAGTGAAGATAGATGCTTTGGACGGTTTGCTTTTGCAGCTCGTGACTATCGCCATCCGCGGGAACGTCCGCACCGGGATTTATGTGCCGCAATTGCAGGGAGGCGAGCGCGCGGATGGCAAGCTGGGTCCGCACGGATGGATGGGGTCCATCGAGCGCCAGTTTCAGTCCGCGCTCCAATGCGCGCTCATCGCCCGCACGCGCGGCCTTGAGCAATCCGGATACGGCAAGCTCATCTGGCGAAACATGCTGGCAGCCGATGCTGAGATAGGAAAAGCCGACCTTGCGTTCGGATCTGAGCGCTCTGAGCAGAGCCGTCACGCGCCCGACCAGGACGGGACCTTCGACAGCGCCGAGCTTTTCTTCGGCCTCTTTCATGGCGATTTCCCACGGCTGCACGGCGCCGGTGGTGTAGATTTCGCAGAGACAACGAAAGACATCGAGCGTGACGCTTTCGATCGGTAGAAATCCGAGTTCAGCCCGCATTGGAAAACCGAGTGCGTGCCCCGCACAGACATCTTCCCCAGTGCCTTTGCCGTTTGTCTTTGAAGGTTTGTTTCGCATGACTGCTCATCCAATGTGTCGGTTTCGATGTGGCGCGCTGTGAGCTTCAGGATTCGTCGTCGGACTGTTCGTCTTCCGACAAATTCGAGAGCATGCGGTCGAAGGCCGATAGATGGCCGGTTGCCAAATCCCAGATCATTCCGACTGAGGCGGCGAACATCGATGCGGCAAGCACGGCGTCTGTGTTATCGCGCACGTCGAGCCGCTCACCACTGAGATGCGAGCGTTTCATGGGTTCTCTCCAAAGTATCGGGGTTCAAGGCCCCGCAAATGGCGAATGGAGCCATTAAGCGAAAGTATACTTGGAGAGTCAAGTTTAAACTTTGGCCTCGACGGCAGCCCGGACCGCTGGCTGCTCCGCCCGTTCGTGAATAACCCGATGCACGAACGCGAGTTTGTCGTAAGCGGCGCCGGGTATCACGAACGGATAGAAATCGTCGTGACCCATGCTGCGGCTGAGGCTGTTCATGGCAATCGTCAACGGCACCCATCTCGCCATCAGCGTGTCGAACGTCACACTCGAATAGATGTCGTCGCGGAGGTCGAGCCGAAGGCCGTGGCCTTCCATGCCCTCGGCCGCGGCCGTATCGAGCGCATCGACCATGTGCAGATAATGCGCCCAGGTCTCGGCCCAGTCTTCCCACGGATGCGCGCTCGCATATGCGGAAACGTGGTTCTCCTGCCAATCGGGTGCGGGCCCATTGCTGTGATGACGTGACAGCGCCGCGTCGTAATCCTCACGTTCATCCCCGAAAATCGCGCGAAATGCATCGAGCCGCCCGGCCTCTTCGACAAGCACCATCCAGTAATAATGCCCGCTTTCGTGACGGAGGTGACCGAGCAGGGAACGATAGGGCTCATCGAACTGCTGCCGTTGCCGTTCGCGTTCGACGGCATCTGCCTCGCTGACGTCGATTGTAACGACGCCGTCGAGGTGGCCCGTGAGAGCATTGCGCACGAAATCGAAGGTCAGCGGACCTTTCGCCGAAGCCTGGCCATCGAACGGCAAACCGAACCTGAGCAGCGAATACACGAGCCGCTTTTTCGCGTGCTCAAGAGCGCGCCACGCCGGCAAGCTGCCGGGTTCCGAAAGGTTCGGTATGAGGCGGTTGAGGTCGCAAGCCTTGCAGAAGACGTTGCTTTCGGATTCAGGCGTTAGCCAGTTGCAAACGCCAAACTCGGCATTTGCGCAAAAGCGCATCGGAACGTCGTGCGGCGTGCTGCTGAGCTTGCGAAAGATCGGCGCCTCGGGCGTCACCTCGCTGAGGCCGGTTTCCTCGATCGCGACGATCGCCAATTCGCCCGCATCGAAGCCAAGCGTGCTCTTGCATTTCACGCACTTCACGTTTTCGAAGTACACGGTGTTTCCGCAGTGCGAGCAGGCGTAATTCTTCATGCCGCGTACCGATGGCCCCAATGCCCGGTGAAGGTCTTAGCCGGGGCCTGCTGCGAAATGCCAGCGGCGGCTTTCCGCCGGAACGTCTGACCTTGCCGATACGACACTCGGATGCCCTTATTAATCGCACTTGGCCTCAATTTTCGCAGGCACTCTGCTCAAACGTAAAGCAGAATGGTCAACTGCGTACTTTTTAGGCTACCCCACGCTTGTACCACAACTTTTGGCCCGGTAACGCAGTTGGGACCATTTCGTTTCAGTGGTCGGGGCCAAGCTCTCGGTGAAGGCTCGCTTACGCTGCGATTGATCAAATAGGGATATTGCCGGTTCATGGTCCTTCACGTCGCGCTGACCCATCAAACGAGCTACCGCTACGATCGACGGGTAAGTATGGCGCCGCAGGTGATCCGCCTCCGCCCGGCGCCGCATTGCCGAACACCCATTCTCAGCTACTCGCTGACGATCACACCGAAAGAGCATTTCCTGAACTGGCAGCAGGACCCGTTCGGAAACTTTCTCGCACGCGTCGTCATTCCGGAAGAAACCACCGAATTCTCCGTCACCGTCGATCTCGTGGCGGACATGGCAGTCATCAATCCGTTCGATTTCTTTATCGAGGAAAAGGCACAAGCCTGGCCGTTCGCTTACGACGACGTTGTGAAGAAGGAACTCGCCCCGTATCTCATCGCGGCACCGCTCGGTCCAAAGCTTGAGCGCTATCTCAAGAAGATCGTTCCCAAATCGCAGACGACGATCGACTTCATTTGCGATCTCAATCGCATGGTGCAGGGCGATGTCAGCTATCTGATCCGGATGGAGCCGGGCGTTCAAACGCCCGAGGAGACGCTTGCGAAGGGTTCGGGATCGTGTCGCGACAGCGCGTGGCTGCTCACGCAAATCTTGCGCAACGTCGGGCTCGCCGCGCGGTTTGTATCGGGCTACCTCATTCAGCTGAAGCCCGACGTGAAACCTCTCGATGGCCCAGCAGGAGCGGATACGGACTTCACCGATCTCCATGCCTGGACCGAGGTCTATATTCCCGGTGCCGGATGGATCGGCCTGGACGCAACGTCCGGGCTGTTGGCCGGTGAAGGCCACATTCCGCTCGCCGCCACCCCTCATCCTGTCAGCGCCGCGCCCATTAGCGGCAGCCACACGAAGGCGGAAGTCTCATTCGACTTTAAGATGGCGGTCACGCGCATCCGCGAGACCCCGCGCGTCACGAAGCCTTATGACGACGAAACGTGGAAAGCGATCATCGCGGCAGGGAAGACGATCGATCAGCGGCTCGTCGCAGGCGATGTCCGCCTGAGTATGGGCGGCGAGCCGACCTTCGTTGCCGCCGATGATATGGAGGGCGCCGAATGGAACACAGCGGCCGTCGGCCCGACAAAACGTCGCTACGCTGATGATTTGATCCGCCGCCTGCAGCGTCGCTTCGCTCCCGGCGGACTGCTCCACTATGGTCAAGGCAAATGGTACCCGGGCGAACAGCTTCCGCGCTGGGCCTTCGCGCTCTACTGGCGCGGTGACGGCCTCCCGCTCTGGGAGAACCAGGACCTGATCGTCAGCGAGAACGTCGCCCGTCCCGCGATGATCGAGGATGCCGGCAATCTCATGCGCGGTCTCTGCGCCAAGCTCGGCCTCCCCGCCGATAGCGCCATTCCGGCCTATGAAGATCCGGCGCATTTTCTGCTTGCCGAGCGCAAGCTGCCGGTCAACGTCACCGCCGAAAACAATAAGCTGGAGGATCCGGCCGAGCGCGAACGCATCGCCCGCGTCTTTGATCGCGGCTTGGGAAGCGTCGCGAGCTACGTGCTTCCGATACAAGCCTGGCAAACGGCGGATCGCGGCCGCCGCTGGGTCACCGAGCGCTGGGCGCTGCGCCGCGAGCACCTCTTTCTCGTACCGGGCGATTCACCGGCTGGCTTCCGGCTGCCGCTGCAATCGTTCCCCGTGCTCGCGCCAATTGAGCAATCGAACGTCATTCCGCGCGACCCGATGAGCCCATCGCGGCCGTTACCCGAGCGCGCCGTTCTGCTCCACCAGCGCCGCGTCGTGACGCTCGAAGCCGCGAAGCCTGCAACGCCGATCGAGATCACGCCCGAGATCGCAGGCTCTGTCAGAACTGCGCTGACCATCGAGCCGCGTGGGAACGCCATTTGCGTCTTCATGCCACCGCTGAGCGACGCGGAAGACTATGCGGCCCTTGTCGCTGCGATCGAGGAAGCCGCGAAGGACACCGGCGTGCCGGTCCAAATCGAAGGCTACAATCCTCCACCAGATGCACGACTCAACGTGATCAAGGTTACGCCCGACCCCGGCGTCATCGAGGTCAACATCCATCCCTCGTCGAGCTGGGAAAGCACGGTCGCAATCACGACAGCGCTTTACGAGGAAGCGCACGACGCGCGTCTCTCCGCCGAAAAGTTCATGCTCGACGGCAGGCATACCGGAACCGGCGGTGGCAATCACATCGTCCTGGGCGGTATGGAACCGACCGACAGTCCTTTTCTGCGCCGTCCCGATCTTTTGGCCTCCGTCATTGCCTATTGGCAAAACCATCCGGCGCTTTCCTATTTCTTCTCCGGCATGTTCATCGGCCCGACGAGCCAGGCGCCGCGTGCAGACGAAGGCCGACACGAAGCGCTCTACGAGCTTGAGATCGCGCTTTCTGAGGTCCCGAACCCAGGCGCCGGACACATCCCGGCGTGGCTCGTAGACCGGCTCTTCCGCAACCTGCTGATCGACGTCTCAGGCAACACTCATCGCGCCGAGATCTGCATCGATAAGCTCTATTCGCCGGATAGCCCAACCGGCCGGCTGGGCCTTGTCGAGTTCCGCTCGTTCGAAATGCCGCCGCACGCCCGCATGAGCCTCGCTCAGCAGCTTTTGCTGCGCGCGCTGATCGCGATGTTCTGGGAAAAGCCCTATCGCCAGAAGCTGGTGCGCTGGGGAACGGCGCTGCACGACCGGTTTATGCTGCCGCATTACCTCTGGTCCGACTTCGGAGCGATCATTGGCGATCTCAAAGCCGCAAACCTGCCAATCGAACTCGAGTGGTTCCGGCCGCACTTTGAATTCCGCTTTCCCCTCTACGGCACCGTTTCGGCGTCGAACCTGACGCTCGAGCTGCGTCAGGCGCTCGAGCCCTGGCACGTTCTCGGCGAGGAGAGCGTCGCCGGCGGTACGGCACGCTACGTCGATTCTTCGCTTGAGCGCGTCGAGGTAAAGGTCAAGGGCCAAACCGGCGATCGCTATGTCGTGACGTGCAACGGCCGCCCGCTACCGCTGGCCCCGACCGGAAACTGGGGCGAAGCCGTCGCCGGCGTCCGCTATCGTGCCTGGTGGCCGCCGTCCGCTTTGCATCCGACGATCCCACCGCACGTGCCGCTCGCGTTCGACATCGTCGATACCTGGAGCGGCCGTTCGATCGGCGGCGGCCGCTATCATGTGGCACATCCGGGCGGGCGCAATTTCGAGGTCTTCCCGATCAACGCCTACGAGGCCGAAGGCCGCCGCCTCGCCCGTTTCGATGCGGAAGGCCACACCGCGGGTCCGATGTCCATCAGACGCGAAAGCGTTAACCCGGATTATCCATGCACGCTCGACCTGCGCCGCAGTCCGGGCTGATGCGCGAGCTGTGCGTACCTGGCGGTTACGCCTCGTCGCGGCGCGCCGTCGCTTGCGGAGCGTGGCGCGGCGCACGATAGTGCGCTCGTTGATTTGGGGGGAGGACGTCGCGGCGTGGATCGGTCGGAATGACGACGGCAGCGGCAACGACAGAGCAGCCTTTGTCCGATCTCCTGAGTGCCTACCGGCGCAAGGAGATAGCGGGCTTCGATGAGCTGCTGGACGCTTCGGGTTCCGTCCGCACGCATTGGCAACGGCTTCTTGAGGGATTGGCCGAGCTTCCCGAAGCCGAACGCCAGTCTCGCTCTGGCCGTCTCGCATCGCGCGTCCGCGAGACCGGCATCGCCTACGATATTTTCGCCGACCCCCACACCACCCCGCAACGCTGGACGCTCGATCTCCTCCCCATCATCATTTCGGCAAGCGAATGGCAGGGATTGGAAAGAGCGCTCATTCAGCGCGCCCGGCTCTTCGATGCCCTATTGAATGACGTCTACGGTGAGCAGAAGCTTCTGCGTGATGGGCTATTGCCGGCCGAGCTGATTTTCTCCGATGCCGCCTATCTCGCCCCGGCCAACGGCGTGCTGCCGAACGCGGGCGGCTTGATGTTCTACGCCGCCGATATCGCGCGCGGCGAAGACGGCGAATGGCACGTCATCGACAATCACACCGAAACGCTGGCCGGCATTGGCTTCGCGCTCGCCAACCGTGTCGTCCACACGCACGTTGCCGGCGATCTCTTTCGCGACTGCAACGCACGCCGTTTGGCCCCGTATTTCCAGGAGCTTCAAGCAACGCTGACGCTGCACAGCGGCCGCGAGAATGCGCGCATCGCGCTGATGACACCGGGCCCGCATCATGAAGACTATTTCTCGCACGCCTATCTCGCGCGCTACCTCGGCTATCTGCTTATCGAAGGCCACGATCTCAAAACCCGGAACGAGCAGGTCTATCTGAAAACGCTCGAAGGCCTGAAGGAAATCGACCTTCTCGTGCGTTGCATCGATGGGAAATCGAGCGATCCGCTGGAACTCGATTCGGCGGGCTTCATCGGTCCATCCGGCTTGCTCCGCGTCTGCCGCAGATCGCCGCGCATCGTGGTCAACGCCATCGGAACGGCACTCGCGCAGAACCGCGGCCTCGGACCGTATTTGCCGGAACTCGCCCGCCATGTTCTCCGTGAAGATCTCGAACTCAAAGACGCTCCGCGCCGCTGGCTTGGCGATCCCGAAGCGCGGCGCGAAATCTTTTCTCAGTCTGACAAATTCACCATTCGCAAGGCGCAGGAGGGCACCGGGCGCCCGGGCCAGGCCGCGCGCGGATGGGAGGCCCGTGGGCTTTCCGCGCCGGAGCGCGAGAAGTTGAAGCGGGAAATAGAGCTTCACGGAGCGACGCTGGTTGCGGAAGAAAAGGTCGGCTTCAGCTCCGCGCCGATCCTTGGCAGCGACGCTCTCGTGCCGAAGCCGTTTGCGGTGCGCCTCTTCGTTTGCAGAACCGCCTCCGGGTATCAGGTCATGCCGGGCGGGCTCGCGATGAGCATAGATCCCGAACACTCCGTTGCGTTGAGCGCTCCCGACGGCCGAACGCGTGACGTATGGGTGCTGTCCGAAAGCGAACTCGCCCCGCACATCAGCCTGTGGCGGCCGACGCTCGCGACGGCGCGCATCGAGCGATCGCAACGCGTCATTCAAAGCCGTGTTGCCGACGATCTGTTCTGGCTCGGCCGCTACAGTGAGCGCGCCGACTGGACCATGCGCGTCCTGCGCGGAGCACTCCGCCGCATAGAGGAAGACAGCGTTCCGGATACCGGCCGCCGCGCGGCGCGCAAATGCCTGGAAGTGCTTCTCGGAAAGGATCTGGGCCTCGCCTCGGAAAGCCGGGAGACGCCGCCCGACGCCGAAATCGAGCGCCTTTGCGAACGCCTCATCGCCAATGGCCTTGGCTCGCGAACGCTGGAACGCACGCTCGACGGGCTCTATCGCGTCGCCCACCTCGTGCGCGATCGCCTCTCGCTCGAAGCCTGGCAAACGTTGACGAAGTTCCGCCCCGGCGAACGCTGGCGGGAAGCGCTGAATTCGGCGCAGCCGCTCGAAGTCCTCGACGTGTTGGATGAAGGGCTCGCGTCCATCGCCGCTTTCAACGGTTTCATGCACGAGAACATGACGCGCAACTTCGGCTGGGCGTTCCTCGACATGGGGCGACGCATCGAGCGCGCACAGAATCTCAGCGAGGCGATCCTCACGCTGTTCATTCCGCCTCCCGATCCGGAAGAAACGTCGAGCAGCCTGTTGCTTCTACTTGAGCTGGCCGACAGCTTCATCACCTATCGTTCCCGCTACCGGCTCGATCCCATGCTGCCGCTGGTGCTCGATCTGCTTTTGCTCGACGAAGCCAATCCGCGCAGCCTCGCCTACCAGCTCTCCGCGATTGCCCGCCATCTCGAAAGCCTTCCCGATACGCATCAGGGAACGGGACTGCCGGAAGATCGACGGCTGATTCTCGCCCTTTTGACGTCGCTCCGCATGGCCGATATCGAAGCCATGGCGAAGGAAGAAAGTGGCGCGATGCTCGAACGGCTCCTGATGGACCAGCTCGAGATGCTGCCCGAGCTGTCCAACGAAATCACGCGGCACTATTTCAATGTGATGGACGAGGCTCCCCACCGGACTCACACGAGGGTCGAACCCTCGCTATGATTTTTGATATCCAGCATAAGACCCATTACCGCTATCGCTCGATGGTCGTGCAGTCTCTGCACCTTGTGCATGTGACGCCGCGCACGCTGCCCGGACAGATCGTCCGCCATCACAGCCTGTCAGTCGAACCGGCGCCGGCGTCCCGGCAGGACGGCATCGACGCATTCGGAAACATCGGCATCATCCTCGATATCGAGTCCCAACATAAAGAGCTCGTGCTGACCGCGCGGAGCACGGTCGAGAAACTGGCCCCGCTGCCGGTCAATCTTCTCGCCACGACGCCGTGGGATCGTCTCGACGACAAGCTTCTCGATGCGAACCGAGAACGCGACGTCCATGTGCTGGTGTTCCGTTGCGCGTCGCGCCTCACGTTGCCGACGCTCGAAATCGCCGATTACGCTGCACCGTCGTTCCCACCCGGCAGGCCCGTGCTCGACGCGGCGATGGATTTCGTTATGCGGATGTACAACGATTTCACCTTCGATCCGCACGCAACCGATGTCTCGACCCCCTTGAGCCAGGTCTTCCGGACAAAGCGCGGCGTCTGCCAGGACTTCGCGCATGCCGCACTGGCGTGTTTGCGATCCCTTCGCATTCCGGCGCGCTATGTCAGCGGCTATCTTCACACGCGGCCGCCGCCGGGCCGGCCGAAGTTGCAAGGCGCAGACGCCTCGCACGCCTGGATTTCAGTCTGGTCGCCGGAATTCGGCTGGGTGGATCTCGATCCAACCAACGGCATCGTCGTGCGTGACGAGCATGTGACGGTCGCCTATGGCCGCGACTACGATGACGTGAGCCCGATCAGCGGCGTTCTGCGTGGCGGCGGCGAGCATTCCGTTAGCGTTGGCGTCGACGTCAATATGATTGCCGGAGCCCCGGCTGACGCCTTGAGCGGACGCTGAACCGTCGGGAACGGTTACCTTTTTGTGCCCTCTTGAAAGAGCCGTTCGTCACCCGCATTTGACCGGGCAGGGCGCCGCGCCTTCGCGCTGGCTTGGGGCAATGATGCTTGTTCGTGATACATCGGAAGGCTACGGGATCGTTTCGCGGCTTTTCCATTGGCTGATGGCGATCGCGATCATCGCCATGTTCGTCCTCGGCCTGTGGATGGTCGGGCTCGACTATTACAGCCCGTACTACAATACCGCGCCGAATATTCATCGTAGCGTCGGCATGCTGCTTTTATTCGCGCTGATCGTCCGCTGGGTTTGGCGAGCCGCAAACGTCAAGCCATCGGATGCGGATCTGTCTCCGCTCGAGCAGAAAGCATCCTACGCCGTCCACTGGGGCTTTTACGTTCTGCTGCTCGGGCTGCTCGTCAGCGGTTACCTGATTTCGACCGCGGGCGGCGAACCGATCAGCGTCTTCGGCTGGTTCAGCGTTCCTTCGATCTTCCAAATGCACGGGCTCGAGAGCCGCGCGGGCTACGTTCATAAGATTCTGGCCTACGTCACCATCGCGCTCGCCGCCGGACATTCGCTCGCCGCTTTGAAGCATCATTACATCGACAAGAGCGCAACTCTGCGTCGCATGTGGTCAGGCCCGCCAACTGAATAATCCATCCCAAAAAGAGGAAAGACGTCAATGAAACTTAGACTAGCGGCTCTCGCTGCCTCCACGTCGGTTGTGCTGCTGACGGCGTTGCCGGCGACCGCCGCCGACTACGTCATCGACACGAAGAACGCGCATGCTTCGATCACTTTCCGCATCAAGCACCTCGGCTTCAGCTGGCTGACCGGACGCTTCGACAGATTTTCAGGAACCTTTTCCTTTGACGACAAGAACCCCGACGCTTCCAAGGTGAAGGTCGAAATTGACACCGCGAGCGTCGATACCAACCATGCTGAGCGCGACAAGCATCTACGCGCCGCCGATCTGCTCGACACCGATGGGTTCCCGTCGGCAACATTCGAAAGCACCAGCGTCAAGTCCGAGGGATCGGATAAGGCGAAGATCACGGGCAAACTCACACTTCACGGCATTACGAAGGAAATCACGATCGATGCCGCACGCATCGGCGGAGGCAAGGACCCCTGGGGCGGCTATCGCGACGGCTTCACCGGCACGACGGAGTTGACGCTCGCCGATTTCGGCATCAACCGCGATCTCGGACCTGCCGCCAAAACGATTGAGCTGACGCTCAACGTCGAGGGCATTCGTCAGTAGCGAAAGCGCTGGGATCTACCAACGAAAGACTGCGGCGCCGCCGGTCAATCCGGCGCCCGCCGCGGTTAACAGCACGGTATCGCCCGCCGCATAGGGCTTCTCTTCCGCCATGACTGAAAGCGTGAACGGGATTGTCGCCGCGGAGCTGTTGCCGAAATCCTCTATCGTCGAGCGTAAGCGCTCGGGCTCAACGCCGAGCTGATGCGCGATCGTGTTGATCATCCGCGCGTTGGCTTGATGCGGGATGAGATGATCGACCTCTTCCGCTGAAAGTCCGGCCTTCGCCAGCGCCTTCTCCGCACACTCCGTCATCATCGCGACGGCCCCGGCATAGACGGCTTTGCCGTCGTTCATGACCATCAGCACTTCTTTTGGATCGGTGATCTTTGAAAACGGCTTGCGGCTGCCGCCGCCCGGAATGGTGATTAAATCGTACTGTTGCCCTTTGCTCGTGAGATGCGCGCCTTGAATGCCTGCATCGGGCCGCGCGCTCGGCGCGAGCAAGACGGCGCCCGCGGCATCGGCGAAAAGCACGCTGCTGGCGCGATCGGCTTCGTTGATGCGGCGGGAAAGAATATTCGCTGCAATGACGAGAACAGGCGTCTGCTGCGTTCTAACCAGACTGTCGGCGAGGGTCAGCGCATAGATGAAACCGGCGCACGCACCCGCCATGTCGATCGCCCCGGCGGCCGTCAATCCAAGGCGATGCGCAACGAGCGGTGCCGATGGCGGCAGCAGGTGATCCGGCGTCGAAGTCGCGAGCACCAGCAACCCGACGTCGTCACGCGAAAGTCCGGCGCGCGCCAAAGCCATGTCGCCGGCTTTCACCGCGATGTCGGAGAGCGCTTCGCCGTCAGCAGCATACCGGCGCCGTTCAATTCCGGTGCGCCGCTTGATCCATCCGGCCTCTAGACCGAGCCGCGCCTCGATCTCGCTGTTCGGAACGATGCGCTCCGGCGCGTAGTGTCCATAGCCAATGATCTCGACGCCCGTCATGCCAGCACCTCGTCGACAGCTTCGACGATGCTGCGGTAGACGAATTTGAGTTCGTCCTTGGTCGTGCAGTAGGGTGGCATCACGTAAATGGTCGATCCCAGAGGTCGAAGAAGAACGCCGCGCTCCAGCAGTAGCGCGCGCAGAGTGAGCGCGACATCGGCAAGATAGCCGACTTGTGCGCCGACAAGCTCGAAGGCCGATATTGTACCAAGCTGCCGAAGGTTCGAGAAGCGCGAGTCGGCCTCGAGGTCCTTGAGGCACAAGGCCTGGTTCTGCTTGAGCGCCAATATCCGCTCGATGACCGGTTCGGTCCGCCAGATTTCGAGATTGGCAGCAGCCGACGCGCAGGCAATCGGATTGGCCGTGTACGAACTCGAATGAAAAAACGTCCGCGAACGGTCTTTCGAGAGATGAGCGTCATAGATGGGCGCGCTGCACATCGTAACCGCCAGCGGTATGGACCCGCCGGTAATTCCTTTAGCGATGCAGAGGATGTCAGGTGAGACCCCCGCCTGTTCGCATGCAAACACGGTCCCCGTTCTGCCGAAGCCGGTCATCACTTCATCGGCAATGAAGAGCACGTCGTGCGCTTTGCAGATCCGGTGCATCTCCTTCAGTGCATCGGCGTCATACATCAGCATGCCGCCGGCACCGAGGATCAGCGGCTCGCAAATGAACGCGGCGACGTCCCCTTTTCGGCAGGCGATTTCAAGCGCATCGAACGTCGGCTGCGCATGGTGCGGTTTGGGCAACGGGATTCGGCCGACTTCAAAAAGCAAGGGTTCGTAAGCCGCGTTGAACACGCCACGTGCGCCCGCCGACATCGTGCCGATGGTGTCGCCGTGATAAGCGTCTTCCAAGGCGAGGATGCGCGTCCGCGGCTGGCCCGTATTCTTCCAATAGCCGAGAGCCATCTTGAGAGCGACTTCGACCGACGTCGAGCCGCTGTCGGAAAAGAACACGTGGCGCAAGCCTTCCGGCACGATCTTCAGAAGGCCTGCCGCTACGGCTTCTGCAGGTTCATGTGTGAAGCCGGCGAAGATGACTTGGTCAAGCTGCTCGGCCTGCGCGCGAATGGCTTCGATGATCTTCGGATGCCGATGGCCGTGCGTGATGACCCACCACGAAGAAACGCCGTCGAAGATACGCTTGCCTTGAGGTGTCTCGAGCCAAGCACCTTCGGCCCGCGCGATGCGCGTCATCGACGGTTCTAGCGCATGTTGCGTGAACGGATGCCAGATCGCGGAAGACGTCATGGACCGACGGCCCCAATGTCGAGAACGTCCGCCACGGAGAAATTCTGGGCGAACGCGGCCTGCAGCGTGTCGGAATCAAGAACGTCGAGACGCGGCAGCCGCCCAAGCCGTCTCACGGCGCCGAACGTCGCGATCGTGCGCTCGCTGTCGGCATTTTCGCTGCCGATGAAGGCGACACCGAGTATCGGGATGGCACGGCGCTTCAGGGCTTCGATCGACAGCAGCGAATGATTGATCGTGCCGAGTGCCGTCGAAGCGCAAAGAATGACCGGCAGCCTCCATTGCGCCAAGAGATCGATCTGTAGCAGCCGCCGCGTCAAGGGTACCATGAGACCGCCCGCGGTTTCGATGACGAGCGGCGTCGGCAGACCGAACGGAGAAAGTGTCTTCGCGTCGATCTCAATGCCGTCGATCTCGGCCGCATAATGCGGTGAGGCTGGCGTATTCAACCGGTACCTCTCGGGAAGAATCCGGGATTCGGGGACGCGTGTCAGCCGGTTGACGGTCTCGGCATCGGTCTCGCCCGCCAATCCCGCTTGCACCGGCTTCCAGTAATAGCCGTCGAGAGCGTTCGTGAGCGCTGCGGAAAAAACGGTTTTTCCGACATCCGTTCCAGTGGCGGCAACGACGATGCGAATGGTCATGCCGCGGTCTCCGCTTGCGACTCGGCGATGTCATCGACAAGACGCGTGATGTCCGCTTCGCCGACGTTGAGCGTTATCGTCAGTCGCAGCCTGGAGGTTCCTTCAGGCACCGTCGGTGGCCGGATCGCGCGAATATCGTAGCCGCGTCTCTGCATCGATTTCGCCAGCGCCACCGCCGGAACGTCGCCGCCGACAATCAGCGGCAGAATCTGCGAGCCGGAGGAGACGAAGCGAGTCTTCGCCTTAAGTTCGCGTTCCGCATGCACGACGAGGTCCATGAGGCGCTTGCGCCGCTCCGGCTGCGTTTGGCAGATCGCCAATGCCGCGCGGACCGTCGCTGCGATCAGCGGCGACGGAGCTGTTGCGTAAATGAATGGCCTTCCTCGGTTGACGAGGAAATCTCGGATGACGCGCGGGCCAATCACCAACGCACCCATGACGCCGAGCGCCTTGCCGCACGTGTGCAAGCTGATGACGTTGTCGTTGCCTTCGAGATCGGCTGCGAGTCCGCGGCCATCCGGTCCGAAAACGCCGGTCGCATGGGCCTCGTCGACGATAAGCATCGCATCTTGCCGCCGCGCGATGGCGTAGAGATCGCTGACCGGCGCGCGGTCACCGTCCATGCTGTAAAGGCTTTCGATGACGATCCACGGCTGCCCCGTCCCGCCGTCGCGCCGCCAAGCCGCGATGCTGTCCTCGAAGGCCTGCGCATCGTTATGACGTACCGCAACCGAATCTGCCTTCGACAAGCGCATTCCGTCGTGCGCGCTCGCGTGAATGTATTCGTCATAGACGATCAGGTCGCCGCGCGCGGGCAGCGTCGAGAGCAGCGCCGAATTGGCTATGAATCCGCCGCCGAAGAACAGCGCCGTCTCGCCACCAAAAAAGCGCGCGGCTTCCTGCTCGAGCGCTTCGTGTTCATCGTGATTGCCGCGCAAGAGGCGCGATCCCCCGGCACCGACGGGGACGCCGCGAGCGATCGCCTGCTCGACCGCCTCCGCCAGCTCGCGCGACTGCGCGAGCCCCAGATAGTCGTTCGAAGTGAAATCGATGCCGTGCGCCGTTTCGAGCGTCCTCAAACGCCCGCGGCGGAGGAGCGCGTCGAGCGCACGCTCATGATTGGCAGGCATCCCGTTGAACCGCAGTGGAGGTCAGCTCCGTCTGGTGAGGCTCGGCGACGTCGATTTCGAGCGCCGAAAGACCGAGCTTGGCAAAAAGCGTGCTGTCCTTGTCTTCACCCGGATTTTCCGCAGTCAGCAGCGTTTCGCCGACGAACACCGAATTGGCGCCGGCAAAAAAGCAAAGCGCCTGCATCTCGTCGCTCATTTCCGTGCGGCCGGCCGAGAGGCGCACGAAAGACTTCGGCATCATGATGCGGGCAACCGCAATCGTGCGCACGAAATCGATAGGATCGATCTGCTTGGTATTTTCGAGCGGCGTTCCCGGAATGGCGATCAGCATATTGATCGGAACGCTTTCGGGATGCTCTTCGAGGTTGGCGAGCGTGACGAGCATGTCGACCCGGTCCTGGCGCTCTTCGCCCATGCCGACGATGCCGCCCGAGCAGACCTTCATGCCCGCTTCACGAACCCGCGCCAGCGTATCCAGCCGGTCGGCATATGTCCGCGTGGTGATGATCTTGTCGTAATAGGCTTCGGACGTATCGACGTTGTGATTGTAGTAGTCGAGGCCAGCATCGCGCAGCTTGATGATATCGTCGTCCGAAAGCATGCCGAGCGTCATGCAGGTTTCCATGCCGAGCGACTTGACGCCCTCGACCATGGCGACGACGACGTCCATGTCCCGCGCCTTGGGGCTTCGCCACGCGGCGCCCATGCAATACCGCGTCGCGCCTGCGGCCTTCGCTTTCTTGGCCTCCGAGATGACGCGCTCAACTTCCATCAGCTTCGAGGCTTTGAGGCCGGTCTTGTGGTGCGCGGACTGGCTGCAATAGCCGCAATCTTCGGCGCAGCCGCCCGTCTTGATCGACAGGAGGCGGCTCATCTGGACTTTGTTCGGGTCGAAAGACGTCCGGTGCACGCTTTGGGCGCGGAAAAGCAAATCCATGAGCGGAAGCTCATAGAGCGCCAGCGCTTCGGCGCTCGTCCAGTCGTGGCGGATTTGAGGACCCCCACGGCTGCTGGCAAGAGCGGAGGCATCGAGACGGCTAACGGTTGATGTCATTCGGGTGCGATCTCCACGGGGACGGACTGTGCCCCCGATCCGGAGATGATGTTTGCACCGCTTCCGCCCCGGCTAGCAACCGTCAAAATGCCTCTCTGAAGCGGTGGCGGCGCCGGAAAATGGCAAGAGGGCGTTTTAGTTAAGATCTTCGGGGAGCGCCGGCAGGATACCGAACGGAACCCCTTCTTGGACAAGCTCTTTCGCCTCTTCCAGCGTTGAGCTTCCGCGAATGTGCCGTTCTTCGATTTCGCCGAAATGCATCTTGCGCGCTTCGTCGGCGAAGCGCGCTCCGACGTCTTCCGAGTTCTCGAATATGCTCTTCTTGATGGCGCGCAGCGCCTCAAGCGCCGCCTTGGCGTCTTCGCCTTGGGTCGAGGCGGCCTTTGTGGGGCGCGCCGCCACCGAAGGATTGGTCACGATCGAGGGCGCCATCGGCTGCTTCGAGATATCGATCGACCCGCACAGCGGGCAGGCAATCTCCCCCGCGAGTGCTTGCGCATCATAATCGGCGCTGGCGCGAAACCAGCTTTCGAACTCATGTCCGGAGGGACATCCCAGACGATATTTGATCACGATCCGTGCACCGGTGACGGCGCCTTCGAGTTGGCGACCACGATATTGAAATCGCGGTCGTGCGTCAGTGACGGAATTTTACTCCGTACCTGATCGACGTAGACAGAGTCGATATCGGCGATCACGACGCCCGGATCAACCCCCGCTTCCGCCAGAACTTCGCCCCATGGTGAAATGATCAGGCTGTGCCCGAACGTCTCCCGCCCATTCTCGTGGCGTCCGCCCTGGCCCGCCGCGAGAATGAATGTGCCGGTCTCGATGGCACGCGCCTTGAGAAGCGTATGCCAGTGGGCTTCGCCCGTTGTGCGCGTGAAGGCAGCGGGCGCGGCGATGAACTTGGCTCCCGCCTTCGCCAGCGCCCGATGCAGAGCCGGAAAGCGCAGGTCGTAGCAAATGGTGAGCCCGAGCCGTCCCCAGGGGAGGTCCGTGAGAATGGCACTTGGCCCGGCTTGATAGTTCACGCTCTCGCTGTAGGACTCGCCGCCGCCGAGATCGACATCGAACATATGGATCTTGTCGTAGCGCGCCGCGACAGTGCCATCCGGCGCGATAACGTAGGCGCGATTGGCAAGCTTCCGCTCGCCGACCTTCACCGCCATCGAACCGATGTGAAGCCAAACCTTGCGCGCGCGAGCCGCTTCGATGAACGCCTCGAGCGCAGCGTTGCCGTCTTCAGGCTTCGTCGCCGCCATGAGACGTTCCGGCTCGAGCTCCATCAGCGTCGTGCATTCCGGCGTCTGGATGTAGTTCGCTCCGCGCTCCGCCGCTTCGTTGATGAGCGCCACGGCATCTGCGACGTTACGCTCGACGTCGCGCCCGGCTCGCATTTGGACGAGAGCGGCGCGGAAGGCTGTCTTGGTTCGCGAGGACATAATCAGGATGCTGTCAAAAGTGTATCGAGGCGGCCGCTGCGCTCGAGGTCGTAAAGGTCGTCGCAACCACCGACGTGAACGTCCCCGATCCAGATTTGAGGAACTGTTCTCCGGCCGCCGGCCCGCGAGCTTAGGTCAGCACGCAAATCATTGCGACCCGTAAGGTCGATTTCCTCGAAGGCGGCGCCTTTGCGCCGCAATAGGTCTTTGGCCATGTGGCAGTAACAGCAATTGCCAGCGGTATAGACCGTCACCTTCTGCATTTCTTCGGCGCCTCTCTACACGCCAGTGAATAGTTCGAATCAAAACTAAACCGTTCGCGAAGTCACGCAACCTTGCATCGTTGATTTGCGCCGCTGTGCCGCGCCTTTGTCACGCCCTTTGCAATGTCAGGAATATCGTTCTGAAACAATCGCAAGAGCTAGGACATCGACTTTGCGAGCACCGGCCCTTTTCAGGGCCCGGGCTGCGGCGGAAGCCGTTGCGCCACTCGTGATGACATCGTCGACCAACACTATGGCTTTTCCAGCGATGTTCGGCAATTCGCGCTCAGGAATGCGGAAGACGCCCGCCACATTTCTGAGGCGCTGCGCCCGGGTCAGACCCACCTGATGGAGGGTTGGACGGGACCGAACGAGCGCGAACGGATTGACCGGCTTTCCCGACCGCCGTCCGGCCTCCGCCGCCAGAATTTGCGCTTGGTTAAATCTCCGCGCCAGCAACCGCCACCGCGCGAGGGGCACCGGCACGAGGAGATCGGCTTCGGCCAGAAGCTCCCGCCCGGCCTCCGTGAGCCACCTCCCGAACAAGCGCCGCGCGTTATGGCTATCGTGGAACTTGAAGCCGTGAATCAGGACCCGCATCAGCCCGTCGAAGCTGGCGACCGCCCGTGCCCGGTCGTAGTCCGGCGGGTCCGCGACCGCTGCTGCCGAGAGGGCCGGCGCGCCGGTATCGATGGCGAGCGGGAGCCCCAAACGGTCGCAAAGCGGGGGCCGGACAAAGTTGATCTGACGCCAGCACGACGGGCAGAGGGCGTCGTGGTCCATGATCCGGACACGGCAGCCGAGGCAGACGGGAGGTAGCAGCATGTCGAGGGCTGCCCGTCCGAGCTGGGTGAAAATCCGGGTACGCGACAGCGCGGCCGACCCGCTGTCCGGGCCATCGTCCATGCCGTCTTGCGCTACCATGTTACTGTTCGACATTGCGCAACCCTAGCTTAACGCGCTAACGCCAGCGAGAGCTTCGATATGGGACCCGGGCTGCGCGCTACGGTCTCGTTCTACTGGAAAGACAAGCGATGCCCGGCGCACCGCGGATTTTCGACCGCAAATCCATCAGAACCCGGCGTGACCGCGTCGCCCATCTGACCGGCGGCACGAACCTTCCGGACTTCTTGCTGGAGCGGGTTGCCGAAGATTTCGCCGAACGCCTGTCGCTCGTGCGCCGGAATTTCCCGATTGCTGTCAGTCTCGGCGCCTATCACGGGCTCTTGGCCGAGCGGCTGCGGGCGCTTCCGGCAATTGGAACGATCATCGATGTCGAACCGTCCCTCGTGACCCTCGGACGGGCGGGCGGCCTGAAAGTCGTCGCCGAAGACGAAGCCCTACCGTTCGCGGCGGAGAGCCTCGATCTTGTCGTTTCCGGCCTCTCGCTGCATCTAGTCAACGATTTGCCGGGCGCGCTCATCCAGATCGGCCGCGCCTTGAAGCCGGACGGGCTTTTTCTCGGCGCCCTGCTCGGCGGAGAAACCCTGAAAGAGCTGCGCGAGGCTTGGATTCTGGCCGAGGATGAGCTGCTGGGCGGTGCCTCCCCGCGCGTTGCCCCGTTCGCCGATGTTCGCGAGCTTGGAGGACTTCTCCAGCGCGCGGGCTTTGCTTTGCCGGTCGCCGACAACGACGTGATCGAAGTGACCTACGCGTCGCCCCTCGCGTTGATGCAGGAAATAAAGGCCATGGCGGCGAGCAATCCGTTGACCGAGCGCCGCCGCACACCGGTGACTCGTGGCCTCCTACTTCGCGCGGCGCAAATCTATCAGGAGCGGTTCGGTCTTCCCGGCGGCCGTGTTCCGGCGACCTTCGAAATCGTCACGCTGACGGGCTGGGCGCCTGACGAAAGCCAGCAGAAGCCGCTGCGGCCGGGGTCGGCCCAAGTCAGCCTCAAAGATGTACTGAAGCCTCGCTCAAAAGATCTCTGAGCCAAGGGATGAGCGGTTCGTCGGCCGGCGGCATCGGATAGCGGTTGAGGTCGAGCGCCCGCACCCATTTCACGGTTTGGCCCTCGCGGGGCGTAATCTCGCCGTCCCATGTCCGGCAAATATAAAGCGGCATCAGCAGGTGGAAATTTTCATACGCATGACTGGCGAAGTTGAACGGCGCGAGGCACGTCCGGCAAAGCTCGATATCGAGCTCTTCCTTGATCTCTCGGCAAAGCGCGTCTTCGGGTGTCTCGCCGGCCTCCACCTTGCCGCCGGGAAATTCCCAGAGACCGGCCATGGACTTTCCTTCCGGACGCTGGGCAATCAGCACCCGCTTGTCGTCGTCGATGAGCGCGACGGCGGCGACGAGAACCAACGGTTTCATGAGCGTCGCCTCAGCAAATAGGCCGTTTCTTCAAGGCGCGTCACGCCGCGTTTTTTGAGGTTGTCGCTGTCCGCCAGACCATCACGGCTCTCAAGCACTTCGATCTCGAACGCATCCCCGTAAAGGTGGCGCACCTCATCCGGCGAAACCGAAAACGGCGGCCCCGTGATCTCGCCTTCCGGATAATCGATCGCGATCAGGAAGATGATCGCCTCGGACGGCAAGATGCGTGCGAGCGCTGCGGCATAACGGGCACGCATTTCAGGTGGCAGCGCGATCAGCGCGGCGCGGTCGTAGACGGCCACGACGTCCTTCAGATCATTTGCGGTCAACTCGAAAAAATCGCCGCAATAGAGCTCGAACGGCCCAACGGAAAAAATCTCGAACCTACCCGACGAAGAGCGCTTCGGCACCAGCCCGCCCTCGTCGAAAAATTCGCGCACCGCAACGTCCGACAGTTCGACGCCGATGATGCGATGCCCCTGCGCCGCGAGCCAAGCCATGTCCCGGCTTTTCCCGGCAAGCGGGACGAAAACAGCGCTTTCCGTGGGCAATCCGAGTTTTGGCCAATAGCGCGAGAGCAGCGCATGAATTCGCTGCTGGTGAAATCCGATCTCGCGGCGCTGCCAGCGCTCGTGCCAGAACGCCTTATCCATGGACTCTCAGCTTTTCAGCTCCGGTAATCGGCATTGATCGAAACGTACCCGTGCGTGAGATCACACGTCCAAACCCGCGCGCCCGATTTGCCAACACCAACGTCTACGCGAATGAGAATTTCCGAGTTCTTCATGTATGCGGCGACGGTTTTCTCATCGTAATCCTCGGCCCGCTCGCCGTCGCGCGCCACGCAATAAGGGCCGAACCAGATCGAAAGCTTGTCGCGGTTGGCCGCTTCACCGGATTTGCCGACGGCCATCACGACCCGCCCCCAGTTCGGATCTTCCCCGGCGATTGCCGTCTTGAGAATGGGAGAATTGGCGCAGGCGAGCGCAATGGTCCGAGCCGCTTCCCAGGATTTCGCGCCGCCGACTTCGAACGTCACGAACTTCGTTAAACCCTCGCCGTCTTTCGCGACCTGGATCGCGAGATCGCGCATCAAGTCGTAAAGCGCCTCGGAGAATGCCTTGAGCTTCTTCGACTTGGCCTTTGTGATGAGCTTTTGTCCGCGAGCCTCGGCTTTCCCTGTCGCGAACATCAGGCAGGTGTCGCTGGTCGAGGTATCCCCATCGACCGTCATGCAGTTGAACGTCGTCTCGGCGTGCTCGGCCAAGAGTTCCTGCAATGCATCTGATGAAATGGCAGCATCCGTGAAGATGAAGCACAGCATCGTCGCCATATCGGGCGCGATCATGCCGGCGCCTTTGCAGAAGCCGTTGATCGTGACCTCGACATCGCCGATCAGCGCCGTCCGTGTCGCGAGCTTCGGAAAGGTATCCGTCGTCATGATCGCCCGCGCCGCCTTTTCGAACGCGTTGGGCTTGGCCTCAGTCGCGAGGCCACTGAGAAGATGCGCGAACTTTTCAGCGTCGAGCGGTTCGCCGATGACGCCCGTCGAGGCCACAAAAACTTCATGCGGTTTGCATCCGACAGCCTGAACGGCATGTGCAACCGTGATGTCCACCGCGTCGCTGCCCTTTTTGCCCGTGAAGGCGTTGGCATTGCCGGAATTGACGACGAGCGCCCGGGCTTCGCCTTTTTTCAGATGCTTGCGGCAGGCGAGCACCGGCGCGGATGCCGTCTTCGATTGGGTCAGAACGCCAGCGACCGACGTCCCTTCGTCGAGCACGGCGAGCAAAAGGTCGGTGCGATCTTTGTAGCGAATGCCAGCCTCGGCAGTCGCGAACGCGACGCCATCGATAGTGGGCAATTTAGCGAGGGTCTTGGGTGCGAACAGCGAAACGCTCGAGACTTTGCCCATAGTGGGATCTCCGGTCAGGGTATGAGGCTCCCCCTGAAACAGATCGGGCCGCCATAATCAAGCGGCCCGAACAGAACTATGAGACGGAATGTGAAAAGCGGAAGCTTAGGGCTTCGGCGCCTCCGCTGGTGCATCCTTCGGAGCATCCTTGGGCGGTTCGGCGGCTGCCGGCTTGGACTGAGCCTGGATCGCTGCATTGCGAGCATCGACCGTCTTCTTGATCTCCGGATCGACGATCTCGATCTTCGACTTGCCGCGCAGGCCGACGGCTGTCTGCTGCGCTTTCTGCAGCAGCAGGGACTGAACGATCCGGTCCTTGACGATGTCGAACGCCGGCGGCTGTTTCGTGCGCCGGTCCTCGAGCTTCACGAGGTGCCAGCCGAACTGCGTCTTGACCGGATCGGAGACTTCGCCCTTCTTCAGCTTGAACACGATATCTTCGAACTGCGGCACCATTTGCCCGTGACCGAAGTATCCGAGGTTGCCGCCATCGTCCTTGGAGCCTGGATCTTTCGAGTTATCCTTGGCGAGCTGAGCAAAATCGGCACCCTTGTCGATCTTTTCCTTCAAAGCCTTGGCTTCGTCTTCAGTAGCGACCAGAATATGCCGGGCTGATACTTCTTCCTCTGGCTTCAAAAGCTTGACTTGATCATCGTAGATCTTGCGGGCGTCTGCATCGGTGACCGAAGCCTTGATGACTTTTTCGAAGTACAGCTCCCGAAGTGCCCGCCGTTTCAAGTAGTTGAGGCGGGTTTCGAAGTCTGCGCCCTGGTTCAACTTCGCGCCTTCGGCAGCTTCGGCAAAAAGCTGATTGTCGATGAGAAATTCGAGCAGCGACGTGCGCTTCTGGTCCGCCGGCATGGAGCCCATGTCGGAGCCGATTTCGCTCTCCGCCACAGCAAGATCGCCTTCCGTGATGGGTTTGCCGTCGATCGTAGCAACGACTTTGTCGTCGGCAACCGCCGTAAGGGGTGCGGCAAAGCCCGCCAGCGCCAAAGTCATGAGAATGAGGGGGATGCGCTTCATCAGCGTCGGCTCCGCATTGGGGTTGAGGATCTTGAAACTACCGTCTCGAGCCTCGTTTGGGCACGACGGCGACACCGCACGCGGGCGGCCGGCAAGCGCGCTTCGATAGCGGTCCAAGGCACGAAAACCAAGTTAAATCTTGGCCACAAGGAGAAAATCTCCTACGTCGGAGTTCTAGCGCAGAACATTGACAGTCAGGGGGGCTAGTTCTTATGTCTGCCCCTAATCGCGCCGGGTTTTTAAGGCCCGTGTCGACCGCGCAATTCGCAGCGCTGGGGGAACGTTGACGCAGCCGCGGCGGGGAATGTGCCTTGCCGCGTATTTTTTGCTTAAATGCTGCCCTGCGACAGGAAAACTAAGCCGGCCGCGCCAGGGGGCGTGGCCAAACGATTTTTAGGACGGATCTAAAATATGCTCTCGTTCGGTGACCTCGCTTCGAAGATTTTCGGTTCCTCGAACGAGAGGAGAGTTAAGGGCTTTCGCTCGCGCGTCGCGGCAATCAACGCGCTTGAGCCCGAGCTGCAGGACCTCTCGGATGAAGAGCTCAGGGCGCGCACTGAACAGTTCCGCCAGCAGCTGAACGACGGTAAGTCGCTCGACGATCTTCTCGTACCCGCATTCGCCACCGTTCGCGAAGCCGCAAAGCGCACGCTCGGTCAGCGCCATTTCGACGTCCAGCTCATCGGTGGCATGGTTCTGCACCAGGGCGATATCGCCGAGATGAGAACCGGCGAAGGTAAAACGCTCGTCGCGACGCTCCCCGTGTACCTGAACGCGCTGACCGGTAAGGGCGTGCACGTCGTTACCGTCAACGACTACCTCGCCAAACGCGACGCCGATTGGATGGGTCAGGTCTACCGCTTCCTCGGTCTCACCGTCGGCTGCATCGTCCACGACATGAGCGACGAGGACCGCAAGATCGCCTACGCCTGCGACGTGACCTACGGCACGAACAACGAGCTCGGCTTCGATTATCTCCGCGATAATATGAAGATGAACTACAGCGAGATGGTGCAGCGTCCGCACATCTACGCCATCGTCGACGAAGTCGACTCGATCCTCATCGATGAAGCGCGCACGCCCTTGATCATCTCGGGGCCCCTGGAAGACCGCGCCGATCTCTATCAGTCGATCGACGAGATGATGAAGCTCGTTTCGCCCGAGGATTTCGAACTCGACGAGAAGCAGCGCCAGGTTTCGTTCACCGAAGTCGGCAACGAAAAGATGGAGCGCACGCTCGAAGAGGCGGGCCTTCTGAAGGGCACGCTCTACGACATCGATAACGTCACGATCGTCCATCACCTCACGCAGGCGCTGAAAGCTCATAAGCTTTTCCAGCGCGACAAGGACTATATCGTCAAGGGCGGCCAGGTCGTCATTATCGACGAGTTCACGGGCCGCATGATGCCGGGCCGCCGCTATTCGGAAGGCCTGCATCAGGCGCTCGAAGCCAAGGAGAAGGTCGAGATCCAGCCTGAGAACCAGACGCTGGCCTCGATCACGTTCCAGAACTACTTCCGTCTCTACAAGAAGCTCGCTGGCATGACGGGCACGGCGATGACGGAAGCCAGCGAGTTCATGGATATCTACGGCCTCGAAGTCATCGACATCCCGACCAATCTGGCGGTCAGCCGTGTCGATGAAGACGACGAGATCTATCGCACGCAGCGCGAGAAGCTTGCCGCTATCGTGCAGTCCATCGCGGAAGCCAAGAGCCGTGGGCAGCCGATCCTCGTCGGCACCACCTCCATCGAGAAGTCCGAGCAGCTTTCCGAGCTTCTGAAGGACCACAAGTATTTAAAGGAACTCGCCAAGCAGCTCGAAGAGCAGGCCACAGCCATCAAGGCGGGCAAGGAAGAAGAGCTGCGGAAGCATCTGACCGATATGGCCGCGCTTCTGAAGAAGTTCGCATCCGAAGCGAAGAGCAAGGACGCGCCGATCCCGCACCAGGTGTTGAACGCCCGCTATCACGAGCAGGAAGCGAGCATCGTTGCGCAGGCCGGCCAGCCCGGAGCCGTGACGATCGCCACCAACATGGCAGGCCGCGGTACGGATATTCAGTTGGGCGGCAACGCCGAGTTCCGTCTGCGCGACTGGATCGCCGAGCAGACAGAGAAGGGAACGCCGCCGGACGAGTCCACGATAAGCAGCAAGCGTGCGGAACTCGTCACCGACGTCGCTGCCAACAAGCAGAAGGCGCTCGAAGCTGGCGGCCTCTACGTGCTTGCGACCGAACGCCATGAAAGCCGCCGCATCGACAATCAGCTGCGCGGCCGCTCCGGCCGTCAGGGCGACCCGGGCCGCTCCAAATTCTATTTGGCCCTCGATGACGACCTGATGCGCATCTTCGGGTCCGAGCGCATGGATAAGGTACTGCAGACGCTCGGCCTGAAGGAAGGCGAAGCGATCACGCACCCGTGGATGAACAAGTCGCTCGAGACCGCACAGAAGAAGGTCGAGCAGCGCAACTTCGACATCCGCAAGCAGATCCTGAAATACGACGACGTGATGAATGACCAGCGCAAGGTCATCTTCGAGCAGCGGCTCGATATCATGGGCCAGGAAGACGTTTCCGAAACGGTCGTCGAGCTTCGTAACGAGCTGATCGACGAGTACGTTACGCGCTTCATTCCGCCGGCAGCCTATGCCGAGCAGTGGGACACGCAAGGACTCGCCGGCGAGGTCAACAACGTCTTCGATCTCGAGCTTCCGGTTGCCGCCTGGGCGGCCGAGGAAGGCATTGCCGACGAACAGATCAGGGATCGCATCAAGGCGGCCGTCGACGCCAAGGCAGACGCCAAGTCGAACGAGCTTGGAACGGAACTCTATCGCCAGATCGAGAAGATGGTTCTTCTCCAGACGCTCGATCACCTCTGGCGCGAGCATCTCGTAACGCTCGAGCATTTGCGTCAGGTCATCGGCTTCCGCGCCTATGGCCAGCGCGACCCGCTGAACGAATACAAATCCGAAGCGTTCATCCTCTTCGAGAACATGCTCGGGCGCTTGCGCGAGAACGTGACGGGCCAGCTGATGCACGTCGAACTGGCACCGCCCGAGGATCAGCCCGCACTCCAGCCCGTCGAGCTGCCGCCAATGGAAGCCCACCACGTCGATGCATCGACGGGCTTCGACGAGTTCTCGCGCGATCCTGAACTTGCGATGGCGGATGCTGCGATTGCAGGCGCTCGTGCACGCCGCGCCGCGGGCCCCGAGCCCGAGAAGCGAGCACCGCTGCAAAGCCGAAGGAATGAAGGCGCGGTCGATCCTAAGGACCCCGCAACTTGGGGCCGCGTCTCGCGCAATGCCCTCTGCCCCTGCGGCTCAGGCAAGAAATACAAGCACTGCCACGGCAAGATGGATTGAGAACAAGCGCGGTTTCCGTCCGATGTCGGGTAAAGTGATTCCAGCTTTCCGGCTGAATGCCGAGCCCCAAAGCGAAGAAGCTCGACGCGCTCAAGGATTTCGTTGGGCTGGCGGTGACGTCGGACATCGCCATCAACTTGGTGGCGAGCCGACTTTCCTTCAGAATGTGGACTGGCCGAATTGCAATGGCTGCGGCCAGCCGATGTCATTTTACAGTCAGCTAGATTCTGTCGGAGACAAAATCTGCTTGGCCGATTGCGGAATGGTTTATGTGTTCGTCTGTTTTAACTGCTTTCAGACGACCTCATTTATTCAGTCCGGGTGATCGGCGACGCCCTCGCACCCTAATGCCCGGTGGACCTTGTCGATTCAGTCGCCGGTTCGTCATGTCCGCCGCCCGCGATCCGATCGGATAGCGCCAAGAGCACGCTCGAGACAACGAACACGACGTGGATGATGACGAGCCACATCAGCTCTTTCTCGCGCTCGGGCGTTACGGTGCTGAGCGACATGAACTGACGGAGAAGTTGCACCGCAGAGATCGCGACGATCGACGACAGCATCTTGAGCTTCAGCGCGGCGAAGTCGATCGTGCCCATCCATGCCGGCCGGTCGCCGTCATCGGAATGATCCATCTTCGAGACGAAATTTTCATATCCCGAGAAGATGACGATGATGAGCAGCGATCCCGTCAGCGTCAAATCAACCAGCGTCAGCAAACCAAGGATCACGTCGGACTCTGTTGACGAGAACGCAACGGCCGCGAGGTGAAAAAGCTCCATCAGAAACTTGATCATGAGAATGATGAGCGACAGTGCCAGGCCGAAATAGAACGGCGCGAGAAGCCAGCGCGAGCTGAACAACCAGCTTTCCAGCGTTATCTCTACGCGCTTCGCAAGTGTTTTCTCGGCCATTGGCCCTCCTCAATCCGTGAATTTGTAAGCTCTATCGCAACGTTGGCGACACAAGGCAAGCGCTCGCCCGTGCGGCGACTAAGCGCTAACGTACGTAAGGTTGCGAGGCAAAAATCACAAGCGGTCGCGAAGGTTAGCGCGATAGGGCCCGCGCAGAAAAAATCAGCGCCACCGGTCAGCGAATAAGGCGCCACGAAAACATGGGCGGCGGCGCATCACTTTCGAGGCTCGTTTGAATCTGCGGTATCGGCGCCGTCTTCGACTGAGCCGTTTGCGTCTCAGGCTTCGGCGTGAAAGGCGACGGCGGCGGAACGTTGTCGAGCCACTGCTCCTGCTCTCGGATCGAAGCGATCGTCGGCCCGCACGCGTCGATCTGGCCCGGAAGTTCGCGCGCCCGCGCCTCTTGGAAAATATAGCGGCCGCTGCAAGCCCCGATCACCGGGGGCCGCTTCGTCCGTTCGAAAAGGTCGTACCCTTCCTTGAGATTATTCCAGAACGGCGCCCACGGCGACGCACTCTGCGCCGCCATATTTGCGTCTGTCATGCGGAACGGCAGAATGTGCACCGGAACACGCTGCTCTCCTGAATCGATCGCGGCGATCGTGAGCTGATGAATCTCTTCCGAAACCGGGTTCGTCATCGCGAAGCAGCCGACTGACGAGCATCCGCCGTGAATGAGAATGTCGGAACCCGTCCGCGCCTGCGACTGGTCGAGAATGTTCGGATAACCGATGTCGAGCGATACCGGCCAGCGGCCCACATGCCGGGCCTGCGCGCGCGTCACCGTGTAGTAGCCTTCGGGCGCCTGCCGGTCGCCGTCGCGAAGCTTCGGCCCGAGCGTGCCCGACCAATGGCAGATCGGATAGGTCGCGAAGAGGATGAAACCGTCATCCTTCTGCTTCCAGACTTCGAGTTCGGATTCGGCTTTGAAGATGCGGATGAGGATGGGCGACGAGAGTGTTACGCCCTTCTCCCTGAGGCGCTGCTGCAGCACCGCGACGTCCGGCGTTCCGGGAAGCGGAAGCGCACCGGTAGCGGCGGCACGCTGGCGTTCGATACGATCGGTAGCGACGTCCTTCAGTTCGATCGTCAGCGCGTTCGCCGGGCTGATCACATCGAGATCGATCGCGACATGACTGATCGCGACGAGACCGAGGATCATCGCCGCGAAGAGCTTCAGACGCGTTGAGCCGTACGACACCATGGACCTGCGACCGGTACCTATCTTTCGCGAGCGAAACATTACCGCCCGGATACCAGATTCGGAGTGACTTTTCGCCAACACTTGCGGCTAGAAGCGCCTCTGTGAACGGTTAACTCCTAGCACCCTCATTTGTGCACTTGTCGTCGATCGAATCAGCCCCGGCGGAGCCCTTCTCGCCGGGCTCGAACTGGTATTTGCTGCCGCAAACCGTCACCTTCGGCGGCACATTGCTGGCCTCGAACAGGTCGTTGCCGGTCTTCAGGCTTTTCCAGAAATCGATCGCCGGGCTATTCGCGTGCTTCGCCATCTGTTCTGGCGTCATCCGGAACGGAAAGACTTGAACCTGAAAGCGTTTTTGCCCGCCGGAGAGCGCTCCGGTGACGAGCTTCCAGATTTCCTGCATCTGCGCGTTCGTCATTGCAAAGCAGCCGATGGACCCGCAACCGCCGTGCACCATGATGAACGAGCCGGTCCGCCCATGGGCGCGGTCGAAGGCGTTCGGGAAGCCGAGATTGAACGAGCGATACCAGCGGCTGTTCGGATTGAGCGCCGAGGAATCGACCGTATAGAAACCTTCGGGCGCCTGCCGGTCGCCTTGTTGCAGTTTAGGCCCGAGAACCCCGGACCAACGGCAGATCGGATACGTCGCGAAAAGTTGGAAAACACCGTCGCGCTGCATCCAGAGCTCGAGTTCGAACTCGCTCTTGAAAATCCGGATCAACACGGGGGCGCCCTCGGCGACGCCGGCGCTCTTCAGGCGCTCGGTATAACTTGCGAGATCCGGCTCGCCCGGCATCGGCAGGCCAAAGCTCCACCGCATGAGTCGTTGACTTCGCTCGAACTTGATCAGAGCGGCATCGCCGCCCGGCAATTTCGGCAGCCACACCGGCATGGAGATGAAGCCCACCGCCGCAAGCGCCACCAGACCTGCGCCGAAGCCCAGGATCCGTCCAATTCGGCCTCGTCGTGGCTGTCGCAACTTAGCACCCACTCAGGTTGTGCGTTGTCATCGATCCGACCGTGTGCCGAAGGATCAGTTCGGGTTGGTAAGCGGAGATGAAGCCGCCATCGACGATTGCGACTGCTGCCGCTTCGCGACCTTGATATCGGCAAGCGACGGTTCGCTGTCCGGATTCGTGATGCCCTTCAGCTTGTTGCCGCTGGCGACATCCATCTGAGCAGGCTCCGGTAGCGGCGTAAAGGCAGTGACGAATGGCCGGTCGAACGCGGGGCAGCGTCCGCTCGCGTCGGGACGGCTGCGCGGCACGGCGTCGACGACGTAGCGGCGTTCACAGACCGCGACGCTCGGTGGAATGCGATACTTCTCGAAGTAGTCGTAGCCCTGCTTCATGGTTTTCCAGAAGCCGTACCATTGGTTCGACTTTTCGCGCGCCATCCGGGCGTCCGTCATCCGGAACGGAAAAGCTTGCAGCTGGAAGCTCGGCTGGCCCGCCTTCAGCGCTTCGCGGGTAAGGCCATAGATCTCTTCCATCAGCGCGTCCGTCATCGCGTAGCAGCCGGCGGAGCGGCAGCTTCCGTGTACCATGACGGAATCGCCCGTACGTCCCCACGAACGATCGAAGGCGTTCGGATAGCCAAGATTGAACGACAGATAGTATTTCGAATTCGGGTTCATCAGCGCGGGCGTGATGGAATAGAAGCCCTCCGGAGCCTGCCGGTCGCCCGTGCTCTGCTTGGGCCCGATCGCGCCCGACCAATTGCAGATGGGGTAGGTCCTGAAGTGATAGAAGCGCCCGTCGTCGCGCTGCTTCCAGACTTCAAGCTCGGATTCTTCCTTGAAGACGCGCACGAAAACCGGCGATCCCGGCTGCATGCCCTTCTTTGCGAGCAGCGCCAGCGCCTCCTTCGATAACGGCACTTCCGAGGGTGGGGGAATGGTGGGCGCGCTCGAGCACGCGGCGAGCGTCGCCACGGCGAACAAAATCATGAGCCGAACAACAGCTCGTGTCATCGAGCCAATGCTGGTTCCCACCAATGCGCCCCTCACGTCGCGAACGAATTCCCCGTGCCGCGGGTCGGCGGACTGTTAACACAACGAACTCAAACGATTACTGAAATCGGCAGACGGCCGAGTCAATTCAAGTATCGTGTGCAAATGCGGCATCACGGTGGGCCCGGCGCGTCAGGCTATCAGCGCCCGATCGACAAAAACCGGTCGTGACGCTGAGCCCGGATGTCGTCGGGCGACTTGCCGTCAAACTCCGCAAGCATGCGGGCAATCGCATTACCCGTCGCGATAATCACTGATTCGCGGTCGCGATGCGCGCCGCCGGTCGGCTCTTTCACAATCGCGTCGATGACCCCGAGCTGGTCGAGATCCTGCGCCGTGATCTTCATGTTCGTGGCGGCTTCTTCTTTCTTGTTGCTGTCCCGCCAGATGATGGAAGCTGCACCTTCGGGCGAGATGACCGAGTAGATGGCATGTTCGAGCATAAGGATGCGGTTGGCCGTCGCGATGGCGATTGCGCCGCCCGAGCCGCCCTCGCCGACGATGACGGTGACGATCGGCACGCCGAGCCTGAGGCAGCATTCCGTCGACCGTGCGATGGCTTCGGCTTGGCCGCGCTCCTCCGCCCCGATCCCCGGATAGGCGCCAGGCGTGTCGACGAATGTGATGATCGGCAGATTGAAGCGGTCGGCCATCTCCATCAGGCGCACGGCCTTGCGATACCCTTCCGGCCGCGCCATGCCGAAATTGTGCCGGATGCGCTGCTCGGTGTCGGCACCCTTCTCGTGTCCGAGGACCAGAACGGAGCGGTTGCGGAATCTGCCGATGCCGCCGACGATCGCTTCGTCCTCGGCGAAATACCGGTCGCCCGCGAGCGGTGTGAATTCCTCGATCAGGCCGCCGATGAAGTCGAGCGCGTGCGGCCGTTCCGGATGCCGCGCAACCAGCGTCTTTTGCCAAGGTGTCAGCTTCGCATAGGTATCGGCCAGAGCGGCCTTCGCCTTCTGCTCGAGCTTGGTGATCTCGTCGGCGATGTGCGGACCCTTGCCTTCGGTCTGCATGGCCTTGAGCTCGGCAACCTTGTTCTCGAGCTCAAGGATGGGCTTTTCGAAATCAAGATAGGTACGCAATGCGGTCGTAGCGTTCACGGAACTTTGGCTTTCCTGACTGTGCAACTGAAGCGTGCGGCAAGCGCTTTTTTCACGCGCGACATTCGCCACGGCTGGCCGCGGGTGTCAAGGCGTCAGGCCGCGCCCTGCCCACTTCTGGCCTGCGAGCCCCTCACAATGTTTAACTTTCGCCTTCCGAGAGCCGTTTGACCGTCGGTGCAATCGCGAACATCAGCGCCGCAGCAACGGCGACGAGCCCGGCCTGCGCCAGGAATGACAGGGCCAGCGCATCGGGATCGTTGGCCGTGAATGCACCCCCGATGTCGCCGGCGAGCTTGTCTCCAAACGCCATCGCCAGGAACCAGAGCCCCAGGACCTGTCCCGACATCCTCTGCGGCGCGATGCGCGTCATCGTCGAAAGCCCGACCGGACTGAGCATCAGTTCGCCGACCGTGAACAGGAAGTAGAGCCCGACCAGCCAAAACGGCGAAACCCGTCCGTCCGCTGCGTAGCTGGCGGCCGGAACCATCAGCAGAAACGATGACGCGAGGAACACGAGACCGAGCCCGAATTTGACGGGCGAAGACGGCTGCTGCTTGCCGAGCTTCATCCAGAGCATCGCCGCAACGGGCGTCAGCAGGATGACAAAGATGGGATTGGCGGACTGGTACCACGATGACGGGAAGGAAAACCCTAAGATCTCGTTGCGCGTTAGCGACTCGGCAAAAAGCGATAGCGAAGTACCCGACTGTTCGAAGATCGCCCAGAAGATCATCGCCGCAAGAAAGTACACGCCGACGGCGGCCATGCGTCGCGCATCTGGGCTTTGCCGCGTCGCGCCGTAAGCGATGCCCATCAGCGGCAAGACGATGAAAAGCCAGCGCAGCCAATGGAAGCCATCGACGTCGGCGAGCAATGCAAGGCCGAGAAGAGACAGCGAGCCAACGCCGACGAACAGGCCCTGACGGACAACCGATGATGTTGATTCAGGGCCGGCGACCTCGGGATCTTTGAGGTCGCGCATTTTCCGGAAGAAAAGCAAAGTCGAAAACGTCATGCCGACGCCAGCAGCAGCGAAGCCCCAGTGCCAGCTCAGATTGGGATCGAACCCCGCGTCGGCCAGCCAACCCTTGAAGGTGCTGCTCTGCGCGAGAAAGCCCGTTACCAGTGGGGCCAAAAACGCGCCGAGGTTGATGCCCATGTAGAAGAGCGAGAATCCGGCATCGCGCCGCGAGTCGTCCTTCGAATAGAGGGCGCCGACGAGGGCCGAGATGTTCGGCTTGAAAAGGCCCGTGCCAATCGCGATCAGCGCGAGGCCAAGGTAGAATGTTTCGCCGGATGGCCAGGCCAGCGCGTAGTGCCCGCAGGCGATCGTCGCTCCGCCGAGGAGCACGCTCCGTTTTGCTCCGAGAAGCCGGTCCGCGATGAAACCTCCGGGCAGCGCGAGAAGATAAACCGCCATCCCGTAGGTGCCGTAGATGCTGCCCGCAGTCGGTGTCGCAAAGCCGAGACCGCCCTGCGTGACCGGCGCCACCATGAACAGCACGAGGAGCGCCCGCATGCCGTAAAACGAAAAGCGCTCCCAAAGCTCGGCGAAGTAGAGAGTTGAAAGCCCACGCGGCTGCGCTGCGAAGCCGAGCCAGGAGCTGCGAGGCTCCGCTACGACGGAAGCCGTGTATCCCGTTGCAGAAATCTCCTGGCCTCTTTGCGAAGGCATTATGCGCCCTTGTCGCCGGTCATGACTTTACTCATCCAATCGTCGATGGTCGTTGTTCCGAGTTCCTCGGCTTTGCGCTGCTCGAAGGGACGCAGCACATCTTGCATGGCGTCGATGCGCTTCCACTCGCAAAATGGCGTTTCCGCTTCGACGCCGGGCGCATACCGCGAACTCTCGATCTTCTCGTAGCGGTGCACATAGCGCGGACAATTCATCCAGACTTCGTGAATGCTCACCTTCACCGCCATATCGGCTTCCTTGAAGCCCTCGAGCTCGGATCCGCTGACAATAAGTTCGGCACGGCCCTGCGCGCGCAAACGGAACGGCCTCTCGAAGTCGATGAACAGCATGCCGATCTCGGGGTTGCCCGAGATATTGCCCATCGACAGATACATTCCGTTTCCATCGTAGCTCGGAAAGAGCAGCGTGTGAGCATCGAGCACCTTGATGAAGCCGGGAGCGCCGCCCTTGTAGGAGACCGTCGGGCGGCCGCGATCGTCGATTGTCGTCAGGAAGAACATGTCCCGGCTTTCGATGAAAGCCTTGGCACTGTCGTCGATCTCGGGCTTGACGGCAACCGCTTCGATTCTGTCCGCCATCGCACGCGTGTCGAAGGCCATTTGCATGGCGCGATGGATGTCTCCGTATAGGCGGCTCATCGGCATATCCCCTTCATTTGCAAGCATCGTCGCAACGGATTGCTGGCGTTTGTTCAGGTCTTGTTTTTGGCGAGTGGATGATGGGCGTTGACGAGCGCCTTCAGCCGCTCCTGCAGCACATGCGTATAAATCTCCGTCGTTGAAATGTCAGCATGGCCGAGCAGCTGTTGAACGGCTCTAAGGTCTGCGCCGCGGTCGAGAAGATGACTGGCGAACGCATGACGCAGCACGTGCGGTGACACGCGCTCGGGCGCGATTTCCGCAGCTTCGGCGATGCTTTTGAGATCCTGCGCGAAGCCTTGCCGGGTCACGTGGCCGAGCGCCGACTTCGAAGGAAATAGCCACTCGGAATTATCGAAGCGTCCGGAAACATCGAGGAAGGCATCGAGCGCCGCGCGCGCCGTTGCGTTGAGCGGAACCAGCCGCTCGCGGCCGCCCTTGCCTTTGATCGTGAGAACGCGTTTGTCGCCGCGTAAGACGCTGCGTGGCAGCCCGACGAGTTCGGAAACGCGCATGCCGGTCGCGTACAGAACTTCGAGAAGACAGTGAAAGCGCAAGGCTCGAAAAAGCGCGCGGCCTTCCTGGCCTTCGCACTGGCCTTGTGAAACGGTGAGCAGCCGGTCCACCTCGGCAATGCTCAGAACTTTCGGAAGTGCGCGCTGTTTTTTCGGCCCCTGCAAGCCGGCCGTCGGATCGAGCGCGATCAAATCCTCGGCGAGCAGAAACCGGAAGTATTGCTTAATGGCCGAAAGCCGCCGCGCACGCGATGACGGCGCCTGCCCTTCGCCCGCGAGGAACCCGAGATAAGCCTGCACGTCCGCCGGCTTGGCGTCGGGCGCTGCTATGCCTCTATCTGACAAAAAGCCGGCGAAGTTTTCGAGGTCGGCGGTGTAAGCGTCGATGGTGTTTGCCGAAGCGCCGCGCTCGGCCGTGAGCATCGCAAGAAAATCCGCGAGGTGGCCATCGCGTTCGGCGACTGGCGTCATAGAGCCCTCAATTCGTTTCCGTGTGCGGCCACGAAGGAAGCAGCGCTTCAAGTCCGAGGCGCCGTGCGTCGGCTTCGAGACCCGCGCGTTTCAGCGCGCGAATACTGTCACCGAGAGCGATGAGATTGGCGTCCTGCGCCCCGTTCGGTCCAAGCGCCTTCATGACCAGAAGGACGCTATGGCCGAATTCCTGCTTTTTTGATGCAACTTGTAATTCGGTGAGCACGCCGGTCTCCGGCAGATAGCCAGACGTTGGCTGCGGCGATCTGTTTGCGGCATCCCAAAGCGGAATGGGAACGAGATAATCGAGCGCTTCGAGAACCGTCGTCAGGCGATAAAGCGCAGCCGCAGGGAAACGGCCGTTCGATACGTAGCTCTCGAGTACGGAAAAGCTTTTGCCCCTGTCCGGTTCCTTGGCGTCGGCGATGTCGATAAGTGCTCGCCAATGCCCGAGGCCAGGACCGCCGCCCTGATCGGCGACGCCGATCCAATCGCGGGCCATGCCGAACTTGCTCGACGCCAAGCCGATTTCAACGCCCGTTTCGGCAAACCATACGATCTCCGGAACGGGTTGCAGTTGTGCAGCGGCCGGCGCAATCATTTGCGCGCCGATCATGCCGAGTCCTTCACGCTTGGCGTCATCGAGGAAGGCCCGGATCAGCCGCGCCTTGCGCATCGGCGTGCGCTCATCCTCGGACGCCCTGAAGAGCGCAGCGCGGCGGGCGACGCCCTGCGGCCCGCGTCCAGCCAAGAGATCGTCGGCCGGAACTTGCTCCGCATTGACGCGATAGATGCCGGCGAGCGCTTCCGGCGAAAGCGCGTTCAGTCGTGCGGCCGCTTCCGTCGCGGGGAGTCCAAGATCGACGGGCGTCGAATGATCGCTTGCGAGCGCGACGAGCAACGCCGGCTCGCCCTTTTCCAGAACGGTCTTGTGAGGCAGGCCGCCGACTTTCTCCGCGATCCTGTAATCGAGCAGCGTGATCTGCTTCACGGGCGAATAGTGGGGCTTGGAATTGATCGCGAGAGCGTCGAGCGCCTCGAGCCCGGGAGACGTCGGAACGCCTTCTTCGCGCGCCAGATCCGCGGCGAGGCCAGCTGATGATTTGTCGTCCTGCATCGCCGAGCAGTACCCGGCCATCAGGATCGACTGACCCTTGAGGCGCGCTGGGATGCTGCCCTTGAGCGTTGCCGATCGCGCGATGAGTTCGCAGGCCTTGTCCGAGTGTCCCGAGGCAAGTTCGTTGCGGGCTTCGAGTGTCAGGAGCAGTGCATTGTCGCCGCCCGTCTGCTTGGCGATTTCGGCTGCCGCCTCCCGTGCTAGCCCCGAGCGATAAAGCGCCTCGAGCCTGAGCGCTGCGAAATCCGCACTCGACGCGCCGGGCGAAGGTGTCGTGATCAGCCGCTTCCACAGTTCATGAAGCACAGGCGAGCGCGGCGGAATCTCGATCGTGCTGATCAGCTTTTCGAGCCCGTTGACGTCCAATCCGCCCCAGAGTTCATAAGGCAATCCGGAACCGTCGCCGGACATGACGGGCGCAAGATCATCCTTTTCGACGCCCGGGAGAATGGCGCCGCGTACGACGCCGTTCTGCGGATCGGACCGGCCGCTGCGGCTGGAATCCGGCTGCACCGCGCTATCCGGGTTCGGCTGCCCCCAGGTAGCGCCACCGCTGGAGCTTCCCGCTGGCCCGTCGAGTGGCTGCAGATAGGTGCGTTGCTCAGCCGGCGGCGAATAGGCGTCGTTGCGCGAGGCCTTCTTTTTGGCGGGCGCCGAGGCTGGTGCATCTTGGGCGGCAGCGGGTACCGGAGCCGCTCCGATCGAAAGGAGCGCGAGCACGGCGATCCCCCCGGCGGCCGCTAGTCGTCTTCGGTGTGCATACACCATCGCCATTCACCGCCGGATTTTGATATTCTGCACGGGCTTGCTGATGGTCTGCTGCTCGGGCTCGAAGCGGGTCGCCAGCACATAGAGCCCCCCGAGAACCAGCGCCGTCAGCGCGCAAAGTACCAATAAAAGCCGGAAAAGGCTCGGCATTTCTCTCTGTTCCGTCCCCGGCCGCTAGGTGAACATCTTTGAAGGCGTGATTATGACTCAAAGTGGTATTTTGCCGAAGAAAGTCTCCGTCGATCGGCAAGAAGGTTTGGGTCTGCTGTGGCTTACAGGTAAGTTTCCAATTTGCGAACGTATTTGGTTCGTGGCATGACGGCGCCGAAATGACCACCCCGCCGCGCGGCCTGCCGCCAGAAACCAACCAAGAAACCGACGAACTTACCGAACCCGTCGGTGTTGAGCCTCCTATGATGGAAGCCGAAGCGATCGAGCGCGCCAAAAAGAACATCGGTCAGCGGCCGATCGTCGTCGTGGGCCTCATGGGCTGTGGCAAGTCGTCGGTCGGCAAACGCTTGGCGTTCAAACTCAATCTACCCTTCGTCGACGCCGATGACGAGATTGAGCGTGCCGCCGCCAAGACTATCAACGAGATTTTTGCCGATCACGGAGAGGCGCATTTCCGCGCCGGTGAGCGTAAGGTGATCGCCCGGCTGCTCGGCAACGGCCCGCAGGTGCTTGCAACCGGAGGCGGCGCTTTCATCAATCCGGAAACGCGGCGGCGGATCAAGGACGTCGCCATTTCCATCTGGCTGCGGGCGGATCTGCCGGTCCTCATGCGCCGGGTGTCGAAACGCGATCACCGCCCGCTTCTGCGCAACGGCAATCCCGAAGCGACGATGCGGAAGCTGATCGAAGAGCGCTATCCGATATATGCTGAAGCCGATATGACCGTCGAAAGCCGCGACGAGCCGCACGACGTCATCGTCACCGAGATCATAAGCCGCCTCGCCGCCGGAACCGAAATCCCCGCGATGTCCATCCTTGATGCAAATCCATCCCGCGCAGTGCACGTCGATCTCGCCGATCGTTCCTATGATGTCTTGATCGCCCGCGGCATTCTTCGTGACACCGGCGCACTGCTCAAGGCGCGGTTCGGCGAGGTGAAATGCGGCGTGGTGACAGATGAGAACGTCGCCCGCTTTCATCTCGAAACGCTCGAGGAGAGCCTGAAAGCTGCGGGCCTGTTCGCCGGCTCCGTGATCATGAAGCCCGGCGAAGCGACGAAGAACTTCCGCGATTTGGCGACGCTCTCGGAACGGCTACTGGAGATGGGGCTGGAACGCGGTGATCTCGTTCTACCGTTCGGCGGCGGTGTCATCGGCGATCTTGCCGGGTTCGCGGCCGGCATCCTGCGGCGCGGCGTGCGCTTCGTTCAAATCCCGACGTCGCTCCTCGCTCAGGTGGATAGCTCCGTCGGTGGCAAAACGGGCATAAATACCCCGCAGGGGAAAAACCTCATCGGTGTCTTCCATCAGCCAAGCCTCGTTATCGCCGACACCGCCGTTCTGACAACGCTGCCGCCGCGCGAGATGCGCGCCGGTTATGCCGAAGTCGCGAAGTACGGCCTTCTCGGCGACGAGCCATTCTTCTCCTGGCTCGAAACGAACTGGCAGGCTGTCTTCGGCAACAATGGACCGGCTCTTACCCAGGCGATAGAGACCAGCGTTTCCGCCAAGGCCGCCATCGTCGCCCGCGACGAGACGGAGACGGGCGACCGCGCGTTGCTGAATCTCGGTCACACCTTCGGTCACGCCCTCGAAGCCTGGACCGGGTATTCCGATCGCCTCTTGCACGGGGAAGGCGTCGCAATCGGCATGTGTCTCGCGATCCGCCTGTCGGAGGAGCTTGGCATCTGTCCGCCGGGCCGCGCCGAGCGGGCAGCGAACCACCTCCGCGCCGTCGGCCTCCCGACGAAAATCAGCGACATTCCGGGCGGACGGGCAGACCCAGCCGAATTGTTGCGGCTGATGGGTCAGGACAAGAAAGTTAAGGCCGGGAAGCTCGCGTTCATTCTCGTCCGCGACATCGGCCAAGCTTTCGTTTCGCGTGACGTTGCGCCCGAAACCGTACTGGCGTTCCTCGCCCGGGAAATTGCCCGCTGAGCATGTTAAGCATCGACAACCGGTTGATGTGCTAGACTGCTGCCTCTCCTGATCAGGAACAGCGAATTGCCATGTCCATAGTCGTAAGCCTCGTCGCGATTTTGCTGCTGATCGTCTTGTCGGCGTTCTTCAACGCCAGCGAGACCTCGCTCACCGCCGCATCCCGCGCGCGCATGCACGCGCTTGAGGAAGACGACAACGCCTCCGCCGCCCTCGTGAACAAGGTGTTGTCGCGGCCGGAAAAGATGATCGGCACGGTTCTCCTCGGCAATACCCTGGTCGACGTTCTGGCCGCCGCACTCGCTTCCAACATCGCGGTCCACCTCTACGGTGAGGTCGGCGTCGCCTACGCGACCGCCATCATCACGATCCTGATCGTGATCTTCGCCGCCGTGCTGCCGAAAACCTACGCCCTCGCCTACGCCGATCGGGTGGCGCTGGTCGTGGCGCCGGCCATGCAGGTCTTGATCTATGCTCTGACACCGTTCACGAGGGCCATCGAGTACATCGTTCGCGGCATCCTGCTATGGACGCCCGGCAAGGCCGACGACGAGGCGAACATTCTCGCCGCGCACGAAGAGATCCGCGGCACCATCGATCTGCAGGCGCGAGAAGGTACCGTCGCCAAGGGCGATGCCGAGATGCTCGGCGGCGTGCTCGATCTCCGCGATCTGCAGGTGGCGGACATCATGGTCCATCGGACCAAGATGGAGACGATCGATGCCGACGATCCACCGGCGAAGATTTTGGATTCCGTTCTCCGCTCGCAATATACGCGTGTGCCGCTCTGGAAGGACGAGCCGGAGAATATTGTCGGCGTTCTTCACACGAAAGATCTGCTGCAGGCGTTGTCGCGCACCGATTGGCGCCCCGATAAGCTCGACATTATGAAATCGGCGTCGGAGCCGTGGTTCGTCCCCGACACGACCACGCTGAAGGACCAGCTCAATCAGTTCCTGAAAAAGAAAATGCAGATGGCCCTCGTCGTCGATGAATACGGCGAGGTGCAGGGTCTCATCACGCTCGAGGACATTCTGGAAGAAATCGTCGGACAGATCACCGACGAGCACGATATGCCCGACAGCCACATCCGCATGCAGTCGGATGGTACTGTCAACGTCGATGGCACCGTTGCAATTCGCGATCTCAATCGCCATCTCGACTGGGAGCTGCCCGACGACGAAGCGACGACCGTCGCTGGTCTCGTCATTCACGAGGCGCAGACGATTCCCGAGCCGGGGCAGGTCTTCACGTTCCACGGCTACAGGTTCGAAATTTTGCGCAAAAGCCGGAATAAAATCACGGCTATTCGCATCAAGCCCGTGTCTCAAGCCGCGAAAGGAACCGCTACGGCCGCTGCTGCAAGGGCGGTGAGATAACGTTCGCCGAAGCTTGAGTCAGGACTTCGGCAAGGCTTCCCCGGGCGCGAGCGTCGATAGAGCCAAAGCGTGAATGCCACCCGCGAGTTCGTCCTTCAAGAGGTCGTTGACGAGCCGGTGGCGTTCGAGGCGGCTCTTGCCCGAAAAGGCATCCGAGACGACGAGAATGCGAAAGTGACTTTCGCCGGTGCCGGGCGAGTTGCGATGGCCGGCGTGAAGCTCAGACTCGTTGATCACGTCGAGCCGTGTCGGGCGCAGCGCGATCATCAGCTTTTCCCGCACTCGACCTGTAACCGACATTTTTGTCTCTTAAATAAAAACTTCTGAACGGTATGACTGCGATGCGCCTCGAAAGGGGCTATTAAGAGATTGACCGCACAGTCTCAACGGAAATCAAGCGTTTTCTTGCCGCCTTGTTTCGTGCCGCGCCAACCCTCATAATTCAAAGATGAAACTGGACTCGAAATACTTCGATAGCATCCGCGTCTCTTCAAAGCGCCAGAGCGCCCCGAAGGAAACGCGCGCGCCTCTTTGCCAGTGGAAGGGTTGCGATAAGCCCGGCGCGCACAAAGCACCGAAGGGCCGCGGGCGTGATGGTGAATTCTTCCACTTCTGCATGGATCATGTCCGGCAGTACAATCAAGAGTACAACTATTTCGAGGGCATGAGCGACGCCGAGGTCAGCAATTTCCGCAAGGACGCGCTGACGGGTCATCGCCCGACCTGGAAGACGGGCGCCAACGCCTGGGCTCACGGCACGCGCGACGAGGGACGGACGGCTGAGGCCGCTGCCCGCGTCCAGGCGACTGCGCGGGCGCCGCGCAAGGCCCGTTCCTCGCGCACGCAAACATCGACGTTCCGCCGCCAGTTGAAGCCGCTGGAACAGAAGTCGCTCCGTACCCTGGACCTGAGCGACGAGGCGACGCCTCAAGATATCAAGACGCGCTTTAAGGAATTGGTGAAAATACACCATCCCGATGCCAACGGCGGCGACAGCCGTTCCGAGGAAAAGTTGCGCGAAATTCTGCAAGCCTATAACTACTTGAAGCAATCTGGCCTGGTCTAATCCTCCAAGCCTTTGAACCGAGTGCGCCTGATGAGAGTTGCACCTGTTCGAGGCTTTACGGCGGCCGGGCGATTTGATCGGGAACCCCATGGAAATGCGCACGTCATCTAGCGCGACCGGCGCGGCGGCCGCCAATCTCCCGGACATGAAGCTGTCTGTCCGCCAGGTCTTCAATATCGACAGCGACCTCGAGGTTCCTGCCTATTCAAAGGCCGACGAGCATGTGCCGGACGTCGATCCCGATTACTTGTTCAACCGGGATGTGACCCTCGCCATCCTCGCAGGCTTCAAGCACAACCGCCGCGTGATGATCCAAGGCTATCACGGTACGGGCAAGTCGACCCACATCGAGCAGGTCGCCGCGCGCCTCAATTGGCCCTGCGTTCGCGTCAACCTCGATAGCCACGTCTCGCGCATCGATCTCGTCGGCAAGGACGCGATCGTGCTGAGAGACGGCAAGCAGGTGACAGAGTTCCGCGAAGGCATCCTTCCCTGGGCTCTGCAGAGCAACATTGCGCTCGTGTTCGACGAATACGATGCCGGGCGCCCCGACGTCATGTTCGTCATTCAGCGCGTGCTCGAAGTCTCGGGCAAGCTGACGCTTCTCGATCAGTCGAAGGTCATTCGGCCGAATCCCGCATTCCGGCTGTTTGCAACGACGAACACCATCGGTCTTGGCGATACGTCGGGCCTCTACCATGGCACGCAGCAGATCAACCAGGGCCAGATGGACCGTTGGTCGATCGTCGCGACGCTGAACTATCTTCCGCACGACGACGAAGCGAAAATCGTGCTCTCGAAGGTCAAGTCGTTCGGCAAGACGGAAGCCAAGAGGAAGCAGATCTCGCACATGGTCCGCGTTGCGGATCTGACGCGATCGGCCTTCATCAACGGCGATCTGTCGACCGTCATGAGCCCGCGCACAGTGATCACGTGGGCCGAGAACGCCGAGATCTTCGGCGACATCGGCTTCGCCTTCCGCGTCACGTTCCTCAATAAGTGCGATGATCTCGAAAAGCCGCTGGTCGCTGAATTCTATCAGCGCTGCTTCGGCGAAGAGCTTCCCGAAAGTACGGCAAACGTCGCATTGAGCTGAGCGGGCTCTGCCCTCCCCCTTCGCGGGGAGGGTAAAAGTGTGGAAGCTACTCAATGACCCCGCCGACCAAACGCCGCGAAGCCCCATCCGAACCGCTGAAGCGCGTTCTCGGTCCTGCTGTCCGTGCCATCGCAGGCGACAGCGAGATCGAAGTCGATTTCGGACCGGGTAAAGGCGATGTCGCTGGCAAGGCCGTGCACATTCCCGATCTACCGCGCGCGCCGTCGGCGAAGGACATCGCGTTGACGCGTGGCTGGGCCGACAGCTTAGCGCTGCGCATCGGCTGCCACGACGTCAAGCTGCATCGCCGCCTCGCGCCGGCCGCCGGTCCCGCCCGCGCCGTCTTCGAAGCGGCCGAGCGTGCCCGCATCGAAGGCTTGGGATCGGCGCGGATGCCCGGCATGGCATCAAACCTCACCGCCCGCCTCGAAGACCAGTACAGTCACGGCCGTTTTCGCAGCGTCAACACGCGCGCCGAGGCGCCGCTTGAAGATGCGCTTGCGCTTCTGATCCGCGAACGCATCACCGGACAAGCACCGCCGCCTTCGACGAAAGGGCTCGTCGATGTCTGGCGTCCCGTAATTGAATCGCGCGGCGGCAAGCTGCTGAGCCGGCTCGAGAGCCTTTCGGAAAATCAGGAGCAGTTCGGCCGTCAGATTCGCGATCTTCTGAAGATTCTCGAAATGACGGATCAGAACGATCAGCCGCAATCCGAGGACGAAGAGCAGGAAAGCGAAGAAGGCGCCGCCGAGGGCGGAGCCGAGGATTCGCAAGACAAGACCGAGGATGCCTCCGAGGGTCAGGACCAGGAGAGCGAGGAGCAGCTCTCCGAAGGCGACCTCTCGGAATCCGAAGAGACAATGGAAGCGGGTCAGACCGAGCCGCAAGACCTCGACGACAGCGATCTGAACGACGAAGAGACGCCCGCGCCGTGGCGTCCCAACATGACCGTCCTCGATAACCCGGAAGCCTTTGGCTACAAGGTTTTCACGCGCGCCTATGATGAAGAGGTCGGCGCCGAACAACTCTCGACGCCCGATGAGCTCGAACGGCTCCGCGCCTTTCTCGACAAGGAATTGAAGACGCTCTCGGCCGCCGTTGCGAAGCTCGCCAACAAGCTGCAGCGTCGTCTCCTGGCGCAGCAGAACCGCGGTTGGGATTTCGATCTCGAGGAAGGTCAGCTCGACGCCGCACGTCTGACGCGCATCATTACTGATCCGACCGGCGCGCTCTCGTTCAAGCGCGAGCGCGACACCGATTTCCGCGATACCGTCGTGACATTGCTGCTCGACAATTCGGGTTCGATGCGCGGACGGCCGATCATGGTTGCGGCGTGCTGCGCCGATATTCTTGCGCGCACGCTCGAACGGTGCGGCGTCAAAGTTGAAATCCTGGGCTTCACGACCAAAGCCTGGAAAGGCGGTCAGTCGCGCGAAGAGTGGCTGGCGGCAGGCAAGCCTTCCTCGCCCGGACGTCTCAATGACCTCCGGCATATCATCTACAAGACGGCGGATGCGCCGTGGCGGCGCTCGAAGAACGCGCTCGCCCTGATGATGCGCGAAGGCCTGCTCAAAGAGAACATCGATGGCGAAGCGCTGGCTTGGGCCCATTCCCGCATCGTCAATCGTCCCGAGCAACGCCGCATCCTGATGATGATTTCGGACGGCGCGCCGGTCGACGATTCAACGCTTTCGGTGAACTCCGGCAGCTATCTTGAGCAGCATCTCCGCCAGGTCATCCACGAGATCGAAACGCATTCGCCGGTCGAGCTCATCGCCATCGGCATCGGCCACGACGTGACGCGCTACTACCAGCGCGCCGTGACCATTACGGATGCTTCCGAGCTTGCCGGCGCGATGACCGAAAAGCTCGTCGAGCTGTTTGAGGAAAAACCTGACGCCGGTGAGCCCCTTGCGGTGCGCCGGCGATACGCACGCACCCATTGAGGGGCAGTTTGGCCGTGATCGATTATCGACTGATCGGCATCGCCGTCGCGCTTCTTGGGCTCACCGCCGGAACTGCGGCCGCCGAGGGGAAGCCCGATTTCTCCAAGCTCAAAGCCGGTCCAATCGCTGTCACAAGCAAGCGCATCACGGCCTTCAGGCGCTTTGCGGAGGAGCAGCCGCTGGCCAAGGTGACGTTTCGGGGCGGCCTCGAATTGACATCGCCGTCGACGTACTTCGGCGGCTGGTCCGCTCTTCTTCTCGACGACGACGCGAAATCGTTCGTCTCCATTTCCGATGCCGGCGAGTGGATGACGGGGACGCTCGTTTACGACGGTGTCCATCCTGCCGGAATAGCGAACGCCCGCCTCGGTCCGCTTCCGGATGCCAGCGGACAACCAATCAAGCGCAGCCGCGACCGCGATTCAGAATCGATCGCCCTCACGAGCGGAACCGTGCAGCGCGGCTCGGTTATGATCGGTTTCGAAGGCAGGCATCGCATCGAACGCTACGACATGACGCCTGCCGGCTTTTCGCCAAGCCGGGGAAGCCTGAAGCTTCCGCCCGAGGCCAAGAAGATGGGCTCCAATCAGGGCCTCGAAGCCCTGACGGTGCTGAAGGGCGGACGCTTCAAAGGCAATCCGATCGCGTTTTCGGAACGGCTCTACGATCCGCACCGCAATCACACCGGATGGCTATGGACGGCCAAGGGGCCGCGAACCATCCATCTGAAAAACATCGGCGACTACGACATCACCGACATTTCGAGCCTCGACGACGGCACGCTGTTCGTCTTGGAGCGCCGCTTCCGCTGGACGGAGGGCGTAAAAATGCGGCTGAGGCGCATCGCGCCGGACGACCTGGCGCCGGATCACACGTCCGGGGGTGAGATTTTGATCGAGGCCGATCTCAACGATCAGATCGACAATATGGAAGGGCTTGCGGTCACGCGCCTCAAGACCGGAGAAACCCTGATCACGATGATCTCGGACGACAACTTCAACCACCTGCTTCAGCGCACGTTGCTATTGCAATTCGTGCTGAAGGATAGCGAGCAAGCGAAAGCCCGGCCGCCGGATTGACCGGCGCCGGGCTTATATTCGTTCGCAGAAGGTCCGCTGAATTAAGCGGCCTTAGCCGCCTGTGCCTTCTGAATCTCGCGCTTCAGCTTGAGGCAGGTCGCCGACAGCTCGTCGTTGTCCGCCTTCAAAAGGAACGCATCGAGACCACCGCGGTGCTCGACGGACTTCAGGGCCCGTGCCGAGACGCGCAAACGGACCTTCCGGCCGAGCACGTCGCTCAGCAGGGTCACGACATGCAGGTTGGGACGAAACTTGCGCTTCGTCTTGTTTTCGGCGTGGCTCCGAAGTTGGCCTGAGAGGGGCAACGTCCCCGTCAGCTCGCAGCGCCTGGTCATAACTATCTCCTGTGCCGCAGCTTTTGAGAGCGCGGTTGATCGAAACTCTGCTATTGCAGCAAAAAATTGTGCCCCGCAAGCCGAGCCTACGGGGTTTCGGCTGCTGTATAATAGACGGGAAGGACCGGCGTCAAGGCGCGCTTTGCGGGCCCGTCAAAGTCCAACAATCGTCGCAAATCCGCCCTACCAGATGGCTGCCTATGGGGAAGCAGGGAATTAGCATGGCGATTTCGCGCTCTGGGGTCAAAGGACTGGCTGTGGGCTGCTGCCTGATGCTGGCCGTGGCAGCGGTTTCGCCACTCCGCGCCGCTGATGCCTCCGCCATCCAATTCCCGAGCCAGGTTGCCGCAGTCTATCGGCTATCGTTCAATGGCTTCAGCGTCGGAAAATACCATTTCACGTCCACCTACGACGGTAAATCCTACACGGCGAAGGGCAACACTGAAATTTCAGCCCTTTTCGGCGCCTTCAAGTGGGCCGGGAATTTCACCGGCAACGGCTCGGTCGAGACAAGCGGGCTTCGACCCGCGAGCTTCGAAATGAGCATGAAGACAAAGTCGAAGATCTCGACCGTGAAAGTCAGTTTTGACGGCCCCCGCGTAGCCTCGGTGGCGCTCGTTCCAAACAAGGCTCCGTCTCCTGAGGCGGTCAAGCTGAAGCCTGAAAATCTGCAAAACGTCTTCGATCCGATGGGCGCGACACTGGCGATTTCGAGCGCAAATCCCGCCGACGCGTGCGACCGCACAATTCCCGTTTTTGACGGTAAAGCCCGCTATGATCTGCAATTCTCGTTCAAAGGCCGCGAGCGGCTCAAAGAGAAGCGTCCGTCGGGCCAACCGGCCGAACTCGTGGTCTGCCGCGTGAAATATGTCCCGATCGCGGGCCATAAGCCCAAAGATTTCGTGAACCCCTGGATCGACTACGATCACATCGAAATTGCACTGCGTGCCGTGCCGACGGCCGGCATCTATGTTCCTTACCGGGTGACGGTCCCCTCGACCATCGGCCCGGCCGTTATGACCGTTGATACGATTAACATCACGGCCGCGAATAACCAGCAGATTGCGTTGAAGCAATAATGCGCAGGGGGCCCAAACCCTTGCGCGACCCGATACCCATCGCCGAGGGGCCGAATAACCCTTGATATCTTGCCCCTCCTCTGCAATGCCAGGGCTCGATCGGAGTCAAGTACGACATGGCAAGTGATCTCGAGGCCCGCATCCGAAATGTGACGGCGGTGCTCGGACCAACGAATACGGGCAAGACGCACCTCGCAATCGAGCGCATGCTCGGCCACGAAAGCGGCATGATTGGCCTTCCGCTGCGCCTTCTCGCGCGCGAAGTCTACGACAAGATCAAGCAGCGCGTGGGAGCGGACAAGGTCGCGCTCATTACCGGCGAGGAAAAGATCAAGCCGGAACGGGCCCGCTACTGGGTCTCGACCGTCGAGGCGATGCCGCGCGATATCGATGTCGACTTCCTGGCGATCGACGAAATTCAATTGTGTGGCGATCCCGAGCGCGGCCACGTTTTCACCGACCGCCTGTTGCACGCCCGTGGCCGTTCCGAAACGCTGCTCCTCGGCGCTCAGACGATGCGCGAGGCGATCAGCGATCTCATTCCCGGCGCCAACTTCATTTCACGGCCGCGGCTTTCGAAGCTGACCTACAGCGGCGAGAAAAAGATCACTCGTCTTCCCTCGCGCACGGCGATCGTCGCCTTTTCGGCGCAAGAGGTCTATGCGCTTGCCGAATTGATCCGTCGCCAGCGCGGTGGTGCCGCCGTCGTCTTGGGCGCGCTGTCGCCACGAACGCGCAACGCGCAGGTCGCGCTTTATCAATCGGGCGACGTCGAATTTCTGATCGCCACCGACGCCATCGGCATGGGCCTGAACCTCGATGTCGATCACGTTGCGTTTTCGGCGCTTCGTAAGTTCGATGGCTACAACCATCGCAATTTGACGCCGGCTGAGATCGGCCAGATCGCGGGCCGCGCCGGGCGCCACATGAACGACGGCACATTCGGCGTGACAGGCGGCGCTGATGCGCTCGATGCCGATATGGTCGAACGGCTCGAAACGCACAGCTTCGACAGCGTCAGGACGCTGCAATGGCGAAGCCGCGCGCTCAATTTCTCCTCGCTCGACGCGCTGCACGCGTCGCTTCGCGAGCTGCCGCGTGAGCTACGTCTGACACGCGCGCGCACGGCCGACGACGTCGCCGCCCTAGAAGCTTTGACGGCCGATCGCGAGATCGCCGATATCGCGTCCAACCGCGAGCGGGTGGAGTTGCTGTGGGACGTCTGTCAGCTTCCCGATTACCGGAAGATCTCCGGGCAGAGTCACGCTGAACTCGTCGGCAACCTCTACCGGCATCTGACGAGCGGCACCCATCGCATTCCGGAAGATTGGTTCGCGAAGCAGGTTTCGTTGGCGGATCGCACCGATGGCGATATCGACACGCTCGCCAACCGTATCGCTCATATCCGGACGTGGACGTTCGTCGCCAATCGTCCGGATTGGCTGAGCGACCCAGGACACTGGCAGGAACGGACGCGGGCAATCGAAGATAGCCTGTCGGACGCCCTGCACGAATGTCTGACCCAAAGATTTGTAGATCGCCGAACCAGTGCGTTGATGAAGGGCATGCGAGACAAAGACGAACTAACAGCCGACATCGCTGACGATGGCGCGATCACTGTCGAAAATCACTTCGTAGGACGCCTCAAAGGCTTCCGCTTCACGCTCGATGCGGCAGGCGACGGCATCCACGAAAAGGCGACGCGGCAGGCAGCCATGCAGGTCGTGACGCGCGAACTCGGAATGCGTGCGCGCCGGGTGGCTGCGGCTCAGAACGAAGCGTTCAAGCTGACACGTACCGGCAGCATCGTCTGGCGCGACGACGAGCTTGCAAGGCTCGAGCGCGCGGACGATCCCTTGCAGCCCGGCGTGACGTTGCTCGCCGACGATGCGATGAGCGAAGCCGACCGCGAGAAGGTGCTGGCCCGCCTCAAGACGTGGCTCGACGACACGATCGCCGATAAGCTGAAACCGCTCGTCGAGATGTCGCGCAGCACGGAGCTGCAGGGATTGGCGCGCGGCATCGCCTTCCAGCTTAAGGAAGGCCTCGGCGCCCTGAAGCGTGAGGTGGTCGCGAACGAGATCAACGCGCTCGATCAGGCGGCCCGAGCAGAGCTGCGCAAATTCGGTCTGCGTTTCGGCGCCTTCAATATCTTCTTCCCCCTCATGCTGAAGCCCGCGCCTGCCGATCTTGCGGCGACGCTGTGGCTGTTGAAGAACCCGGTGCCCAACGGGACGCCGCAACTTCCGCGCCCGGGTCTCACGAGCGTCGCCGTCGATCCGGAAACGCCGGAAGCGCTCTATCGCGCGCACGGCTTCCATGTTTGCGGCCCGCGCGCCATTCGTCTCGATATCCTCGAGCGTCTCGCCGACTTGATCAGACCGTTGCTCGCTTGGCGTTCCGCGCCCGGAAAGACCGATGCGCCGCCGAAAGGCTCGACGGGCGATGGAGGCTTCAAGGCGACCGACGACATGATGTCGATCCTCGGCTGCTCGGTTGAGGAGCTGAGCGAAGTCTTGAAGGCGCTGGGCTTCCGGCTCGAGAGACGTCCGATCCCTTCGACACCCGCCCCCACTCAGGTTTCCGAAGCAGCGGCGGCCACCCCGCCCGCCGAAGCCGTGTCGAACGCAGAGGCAGCGCCGGCAGAAGGCCAGACCGCCGTCGCAGAGGCGACCGATCAGCCGGCGATTGATCTTGAAGCCGCTCCGCAGCCGGCCGAGGCAACGGCCGAAACGACAGACGCTGTTACCTCTGCCACGGCAGCGGCGGCTGCACCTGAAGCGGAAAAATTTGAAGAGATCTGGCGCCCGCGCCGTCATCAGCGTCCTGAGCGCAGAGACGGACCGCGCCGCGACGCTGGCCACAACCGTCATCAGCGTTCCCATTCGAACCGGCCCGCCCCGGCAGCGGCGCAAGCCGATTCGCCCGCAGTTGCGGCCGCAGGCGCACCGGCCGTGGAGACACCCGAGGCTGCCGATCGATCGGAGCATCGGCGCCATCGTCCTGAGCGGAACGAGCATCGCGGCGATCGTCCGCGCTTCGAAGGCCGTAAAGGCGGCGGCGAGCGCCGCCCCGACCAAGGTCCGAGGAAAGAGGAAGGAAACCGCCCGCGTCGTGACGACAATCGCAATGGCCGCCGCGAGGAACGCCGTTCGCCGCAAATGATCACTGCGGCGCCGCCGAAATCATCGGGCGCCGACGCATCATCGCCGTTCGCCGCTCTCGCTGCGCTCAAAGCGCAGATGGAGAAGCGGAGCGAAGGCTCGGGCTCCACCTGATCTCATGCCGGACGCGGCTGCGGGCTCCGTTCAGCGCATTGATCAGTGGATGTGGTTTGCCCGTATCGCGAAGTCGCGAACCTTGGCGCAAGCGTTGATTGAGCGCGGCAAAGTCCGCATCAATCGCGAAAAGATCTATAAGACGAGGACGATAGTCCGGCCCGGCGATGTGCTGACGATGTCACTCGGCCCGCGCGTCGTGAGCATCGAGGTTCTCGGTATCGGCTCGCGGCGCGGACCCGCCTCCGAAGCCGCGAAGCTCTATCGTGATCTTGCGGCGCCGCGACAGGACACCAATTCAAGTCCCGATGAGGCAGCCGGGGCGGCGGAAAAGGCGGAAACACGGCAAGCGCTGCGCCTCGAAGGGAGTGGACGGCCGACAAAGCAGCAACGCCGCCAGTTGGACAAACTTCGCGGCCGTAGTTGAACTGTGACGCCCGGTCCACCTAGGCAGCCGCAACGCCTATGCTAATAAGAGCGCCGCTAGATTGAGCCGCCGGGTTGGGAAGCATCTCGACCGCACCCATTGCTCGATCGTCTTCGATGGACCAGGATTCCGAATGACCTACGTCGTCAATGAAAAATGCATCAAATGCAAATACACCGATTGCGTTGAGGTCTGTCCGGTCGACTGCTTCTACGAGGGCGAGAATATGCTCGTCATCCATCCCGACGAGTGCATCGATTGCGGCGTGTGCGAACCGGAATGCCCCGTCGACGCCATCAAGCCGGACACCGAGCCGAACCTGGAAAAGTGGATGGAGCTCAACCGCCAGTATTCAGAGACCTGGCCGAACATCACCGCGAAGAAGCCGGCGCTTCCGGAGGCTGAGACCGCGAAAGACGAGACCAACAAGTTCGAGAAATATTTTTCCCCAAATCCGGGAACTGGAGACTAAATTTGCTTTTCAAAGGCTGCTTGAAGTCGCCAAGAGCAAATCAGACATAAGATATTGGTTTTGCGGGGAATTTTAAAGAAGGTCTTAATCTCGACCAGATTGTCTCAGAACGCCACCCTTCATTTACCGCCAGAACTGTGTTAGTGTCAGTTGTGATGGCGTTGAGTCTGCACAAATCCGGAACGGCCGCGAACAAAAAGGGGCTGCCTTACTCTGATGGGCAGCTTTTCATAAGGCGTTATGGGGCGTCGCTGGGCCACTTCAGAGTCGGACAGGATTTGCAAAGCTAGGCCACAAATGAGCGCGCAGGGGAACAGTCTCCCGACAAAGGAGGCTCGGATCAATGCGCGCGTGTTGTTCGGATGCAACATGTATCCGCCCAGCACTGATGCTCCGACCCCACAGGGCGGAGACTGACGGCCAAGCCGACCCCCCGGCAAGGCCTAGTATGCGAGAGTGAGAGATCGATATGGCTCAGAAGAAAAAAGCTCCGGTCGCCCCCAAGTCCGCAGCAAAGACTGTCGCGCGCAAACCCATTCCTCTGAAGACCAGCGCGAGCGCGAGCAAGGTCGCCGTAGCCAAGCATCCCGCCAAACCGAAGGCAGAAGCTAAAGTAGAGGCTCCTGTCAAGGCGACGAAGGTAGCTCATCCGGCTGTCGCCAAGCCGGCAGCAGCGAAGAAATCAGTTCCTGTAACAGCCGCACCGGTTAAGCCGGCGGCTAAGATTGAGGCTGCCCCCGCTTTGAAAAAACCGCTCGCGACGTCGCCTGCAACTGCCCTTCTCGCTGCCAAGGCCGCACCCGCGCCGCAGCGTACTGTCGCCGTTCCGGCTAACGCGCACAAAGCGGCGAGCCAGAAGCTCACCGCCCCGGTCGCGCCCGCTCAGCAACCGGTCACGCCGAAGGCAATTGCCGAGAAGGCTGCAGCTGCCCGCCAGATTCTGGCCGTGCAGAAGAAGCCGGTCAGCCAGCGTCATGGCTTCAAGGCCAACGAGTTCGTCGTTTATCCCGCTCACGGCGTCGGCCGTATCGTCGGCATCGAGGAGCAGGAAATCGCCGGTATGTCGCTTGAGCTCTTTGTCATCACGTTCGACAAGGAGAAGCTGACGTTGCGCGTGCCGACAGGCAAGCTCGCAAGCGTCGGAATGCGCAAGCTCGCTGACGAAGGCCTTGTCAAAAAGGCCATGGAAACGCTGAAGGGCCGCGCGCGCATCAAGCGCACGATGTGGAGCCGCCGGGCGCAGGAATACGTCGCCAAGATCAACTCTGGCGATTTGATTGCCATCGCCGAAGTTGTTCGCGACCTTTACCGCTCCGAAGCGCAGCCCGAGCAGTCGTATTCCGAACGGCAGCTCTATGAGGATGCACTCGACCGCATGGCGCGCGAGCTGGCGGCCGTCGAGAAGCTCGACGAGCGCGGCGCAGTTCAGAGGATCACCGAAATCCTCGCGAAGAGCGCCAAGGGCCGCCGGTTGGCGGACGGCGAGTCGGTTGGCGAAGCCGCCTGAGGCGCATCGCTGACGCTATGAAAATTACAGCGCCCGGTTCCGCACCTTCCGGCGGAGCCGGGCGCAAATCTTTTCAGGCTTAGGGTTCAGATCGGATCGGCCGGTAGCCGTACCGGTTGGATTGGGTTCGGGCTCATCGGATTTCGCTCGCTGACATTGGCAGGCGCATCCGGCGCTTCCGGCATGTCGATCTGAGACGGATCGGCGACATCGATCATCGGACCATTCCGCCGCTCGATCCATCCGCGCAGCACGATTGTTTTGCCAGTGAGGCTGTCGAGCGAACGATCGAACGCGAGGTTTGCGGCAAGAACCTTCTTGTCGATACGAACCGTGAAATCCGACTGCCAGTCGTTGCTGAAATTGAGGTACGTCGCGCTTTTCGTGCGGCCAACGGAAACGACCTTGCCCGTCACGCGCACGTATTTGCCACGCAGCTTCATCAGCTCGCTCGCATGGTCCGCCGGGAACGTGCGATAGACGCCGTTGCTCCATAGCCCCAAGCGCTTCCGCTGCGCCTCCGCCTCGTGAGCAAGAAGCTCACGCGCACATGCAAAGCTTTCGGGAAGCCCGTAGGCGCGCGCGTAGCCATTCGCGAGCAGGGTACCCTGCACCCAGTCCTGCTGCCCGCGATCGGCGAGAAAAACGTGCGCCAGAGTGCGCCCGTAGCGATCGGTGCGCCGGCCGGCGAATGCGAGCTTGATCTTCTTCGCAAGGACGAGATCCGACAGTGCCTTGATGGTATCGAGCTCCGGGGGCCAGGCACCCGCCGCAGCATTGGCGTCTCGCGCTCGGGGCGCCAGTGCGCCGATGAGCCGGACGGCCTTGCCGTCGTCGAGAATGATTGTTTCGCCATCGACGACCCGCGTCACGGTTCGAATGGGGCCGGGCTCTAGCGTGCACGGTGCAGGAGACGCAGAGGATTGTGCCATAAGGCAAGGCGGAACAAGCAGTCCCACCGCGCCGAACACATATGCCGCCCATCGCCTCGCCATGCGGAATAGAAATCATAAGCGGGGCCGCGCGCCAAGAACGACGACCGAGTTGGCGGACAACTTCAGTTTTGATCGCGCTTTCGAGCGCTCAGAAGCGGTGGACGAAGCCGAAGCTGAACTTATCCATCGAGGCTTCCACCTCGTCGTGGCCGGCTGGCAATGAATCGAAGCTCGCGCCGGAGAACTCGACGCGCCGATATTCGAAGCGCAGGCTGTTATTGTCGCTCCAAAGATACTCAATGCCGCCGCCGGCAGTCCATCCGGACATCAAATTGGAGTCGCTGGCGCCGAGAGAGCCATTCCTGACTTCCAAATTGGCGAAGGCGTAGCCGCCGGTCGCGTAGATCAGGGTGCGATTCCACAACAAATACCCCAACCTGCCACCGACCGAGCCGTCGAAATCGACGTGGCCTTTGAATCCGGAGGTGCCGTCTATGCTGGAGCTGCCGCCATACAGAAAATCGTAGCTCAAATCGGCAGTAGGTCCGAAAATGAAGTCATTGTAGCGGAAATCGTATCCGCCCGAGGCTCCGAGCGTGATGCCGTCAGCGTCCCTCAGCCGGCCGCCATTGGTGCTGAATGACATGGTGTTATAGCCGAGCGTCGGTTTCCAGTAGTAACCCTCCCACGAGGATTGAAGCGGCTTTTCGCTGTAGTTGGGGACGACGAGGTTATAGGGATAGCTCATGCTGCCGACGGGCTTGAGATCCTCGGGAAGGCTCTGCGCCATTGCGCTGCCTGCCGGTAGCAAAAACGGCGCCACGGCCAGCGCAGACAAAATCTTTCTCATCAGTGTATTCCCCTCACGTCTCAGCCTGCGACCAACGCCGTCAAGCGGGGTCCAATTTGAAGGCCCTGTCCGGTGACGAGAATGCCCCGGATATCCCGTCCAATAGACACAGCCTGGCGCACGCGCGCCTATCCCCACCAACCAGCGGAGTTTTCCGCAGCAGAAACATACTCTCGACTACGTTAAGTAATTTGAAAAGGAGGCATTTTGAGCATTTCGTATCTTCGTTGCGAGCGTGTCCGAAGAGCCTTCGCCGCGGCCCGGCAGGCTCCTCCTCGTGGCGAGCTCTGGTAACAGTAGAGTCGCTAGCACCAACAACGTATCCGCGAGCGGCCCTCATCGCAGATCCCGTATTCGCCTTCCAGCCGCTTGCCGTCGCCAAGACATGAAGCAGCGACAAGCCCGCTTTTGCGACCTACCAAGTGCGGCCCCTGCGTAAGGCAGCCAAAAACGGCATCGGGCCGCTGCGTGCCCAGAATTCGCCTGCCGCAAAACCGTCATGCCCCCCGCGCTTGACCTGGAGCGAGGCGCACCGCATAGCTTTCGGGCCGCATTGCAGACGCGGTGCGACCGGCGATCCAAAGCCGGAAGGCTTGGACCGGCCCCGTAGCTCAGCTGGATAGAGCAACGGTTTCCTAAACCGTAGGTCGCAGGTTCAAATCCTGCCGGGGTCGCCACGCCCATGCGCGGCGACAAATCTTTCGAGACGATCGACGCTTTTTCGGCGTCTCGACGAGGCGGTTATCCCCGATTTTTTCCGCGCAATTGCGCGCTTGGCTGACTTGGCCAAGTTCGGTAGGTATCTCACGGGAAGGACACCTTCCGCGCGCAGGTATGATGGGCAAATGCGCTCGTTATCCCCTTGAGGAGACCGGAGCACGAATGACCGCCAAGATCGAGGTCACGATCGCCGATCAAAATCCGGTCGTACGTGCAGGTCTGGAAGCGCTGATCGCACGCGACGGGCGTTTCACCGTCTGCGGAATCCACGCCACGGGCGAAGCGCTGATCAACGCGCTGAAAGTGAGGCCGGTCGAAATCGCGGTTATCGGCTGGACGCTACCGGACATGACCGGCGGCGCCGTGCTCGCCCGCGTCAAACAGGAAAAATGGCAGACGCGGATCATCATCTACACCGGTGAGCGCTCGCACGACGTTCTGCGAACGTCGATAAAGGGCGGTGCGTGGGGCTTCGTTTCGAAGACTGAGGATCCGCAGGTTCTGCTGGAAGCGGTTGTTTCGGTCGCGCGTGGCCGCTTGTCGCTGCCCTACGTCGATATCGACCTTCTGAATCACGATCCGCTGGAGGGCCTGACGGCGCGCGAGCGTGAATTGCTTGCTGCGCTCGCGAATGGCTGGACCAACCTGCAGATCGCGGCGCGAACCGGCATCTCTCGTAATACGGTGAAATATCATCTGAAAAATTTGTACGACAAACTCGGCGTATCGAATCGCGCGATGGCTGTTGCACTGCACGTCTCCGTTAACCGTAATGAGCAACACTGAATGAGACGCGCAACCTGCTGCAAAGTGCTGCACCGCAGCCGCTGAGGTGGGTAGCAGCGGCTGCCCATCCGGGTGTTGATAGTTTTTCGTTCACACCGTCAGTGTCCCCCTGCTAGTTAGGACTACGCTCGCATCTGCGATCGGGCGAAGGATCAGCAAAAGCATGCCGGAACGTCTCCCCTGCTGCGTCGGGGACCGTCGGCTTGGCACAACGCAGCGCGGAGGAACGCTTCAATGACAGTTACGCCTCATCTTTTCATTCCCGGCCCAACCAACGTTCCCGATGCCGTTCGCATGGCAATGAACGTTCCGATGGAGGACATGCGTTCGCCGGAATTCCCGAAGTTCACCCTGCCGGTATTTGAAGACCTCAAGAAGGTTTTCAAAATGAAGGATGGCCGCGTTTTCATCTTCCCCTCGTCGGGCACCGGCGCCTGGGAATCGGCGATCGAGAACACGCTCGCTCCCGGAGACAAGGTTCTGATGAGCCGCTTCGGCCAGTTCTCGCTCCTCTGGGTCGATATGGCAGAGCGTCTTGGTCTCAAGGTCGAGCTTTGCGACGAAGAGTGGGGCACCGGCGTGCCGCTTGAGAAGTACGCGGACATTCTCGCGAAGGACAAGAACCACGAGATCAAGGCCGTCTTCGCTACGCACAACGAAACCGCGACCGGCGTCTCCTCCGACATCGCCGGCGTCAGAAAGGCGCTCGATGCGGCCAAGCATCCGGCGCTCCTGTTCGTCGACGGCGTATCTTCTGTCGGCTCGCTCGACATGCGCATGGGCGAATGGGGCGTCGATGCATGCGTCTCTGGCTCCCAGAAGGGCTTCATGCTTCCGACCGGCCTCGGCATCCTCGCCGTCAGCCAGAAGGCGCTCGACGTCAACAAGAGCGTCAACGGCCGCATGAACCGCTGCTTCTTCTCCTGGGAAGACATGATCAAGACCAACGATCTTGGCTACTTCCCCTATACGCCCGCGACCCAGCTGATCCGCGGCTTGCGCGCGTCCCTCGATCTGATCTTCGCAGAGGGTCTCGACAACGTCATCGCACGTCATCACCGCTTGGCGACAGGCGTTCGTCACGCCGTCGACGCGTGGGGCCTCAAGCTCTGCGCCAAGGAGCCGAAGTGGCATTCCGATACGGTTTCGGCAATCCTGGTGCCGGAAGGCTTCGACGCCAATAACGTGCTGAAGACCGCCTACTACCGCTACAACACGTCGCTCGGAACCGGCCTCAACAAGGTCGCCGGCAAGGTCTTCCGCATCGGCCACCTCGGCGCGCTCGATGAGTTCATGATCGGCGGCGTTTTGTTCGCCGTCGAGATGGCGCTGAAGGATACGGGCATCAACATCAAGCTCGGCTCCGGCACCGGCGCGGCCGCTGAATACTTCAGCAAGACCGCAACGAAGTCGGCAACCGCCCCGACACCGAAGCAAGCGAAAGCTGCCTAAGATCATAACGCCCGGCCTCGTAAGAGGCCGGGCGGTTTCGTCCGACGTGACTACCCTCATCCCCGAATAACAAACGCGAACCAAATCCTAGGAAGGCACGCCCCCATGAGCTTCACGCTTTACCCGACCCGCAAACAGAGACTGCAGCGCTCGTATCTCGCGGTTCCGGGCTCCAATCCGACCATGATCGATCGCGCGCTGAAGAGCGCCGCCGACTACGTGTTTCTTGATTGCGAAGACGCCGTTGCTCCGCCGGAAAAGGAGCAGGCTCGTAAGAACATCATCCAGGCGCTGAACGATCTCGATTGGAAGGGCGCCGGCAAGAGCGTGAGCGTCCGCATCAACGGCCTCGACACGCACTACATGTACCGCGACGTTGTCGACATCGTCGAGCAGGCTGGCTCGAAGCTCGACACCATCCTCATTCCGAAGGTCGGCGTTCCGGCCGACGTCTATACGGTCGAATGCATCGTCAGCCAGATCGAAGTTGCCAAGGGCCTCAAGAACCAGATCGGCACCGAAGCCCTGATCGAAACGCCGCTCGGCATGGCCAACGTTGAAGCCATCGCATCCGCCAACAGCCGCCTCGAGTCGATGCACTTCGGCGTCGCCGACTACTCGGCCTTCAACAAGGCCCGCACCGTCGTCATCGGTGGTCTGAACCCCGACTATCCGGGCGACCAGTGGCACTTCCCACTCTCGCGCATGACCGTTGCTTGCCGCGCGTTCGGCTTGCGTCCGATCGACGGTCCGTTCGGCGGCATCGATGATCCGGAAGGCTACAAGGCAGCGGCTCGCCGCGGCGCCGCACTCGGCATGGAAGGCAAGTGGGCCATCCATCCTTCGCAGATCGAACTCGCCAACGAAGTCTACTCGCCGACCGCCAAGGAAGTTGAACGCGCCGAGCGCATTCTCGTCGCGCTGAAGGAAGCGGAAGCTCAAGGCAAGGGCGCTGCATCCTTGGACGGCAAGATGATCGACGCCGCGTCCGAGAAAATGGCGCGCAACCTGCTCGTCACGGCCGCCGCCATCAAGGCTGCCGAAGCGGCACGCAGCAAATAAAAAAGCCCGGAAACGTCAGAATTCCAAGGAGTCCAAAATGGACATTCACGAATACCAGGCGAAGGAACTTCTTTCGAAGTTTGGCGTGCCGATCCCGCGCGGCGGCCTCGCCTATAGCCCTGAGCAGGCAACCTATCGTGCGAGCGAACTCGGCGGCGCCGTTGTCGTAAAGGCCCAGATCCATTCTGGCGCCCGCGGCAAAGCCGGCGGCGTCAAGCTCTGCCGCAACGAGCGGGAAATCGAAGAAGCGGCCGAGTTCATGCTCGGTCGCAAGCTCGTCACGCATCAGACGGGTCCGGCCGGCAAGCTCGTCTCGCGCCTCTACATCGAGGAAGCGACGAACATCGACCGCGAAATCTATCTCGGCTTCGTGATGGATCGCGGCTCCGAGCGCATCGTCGTCGTCGCGTCAGCAGCCGGCGGCATGGATATCGAGGAAATCTCGGCGACCCAGCCCGACACCATCATCCGCGTGACCGTCGACCCGGCTGTCGGCATGCAGCAGTTCCAGGCGCGCGAACTCGCGTTCGGCTTGGGCGTTGATCCCGACATCGTCAACAAGATCGTGCCCGCGATCATGGGATGCTATCGCGCATTCCGCGATCTCGACGCGATGATGGTGGAGATCAATCCGCTCGTCATCACCAAGGAAAAGCAGGTCTTGGCACTCGACGCGAAGATGTCGTTCGACGAGAACGCGCTCTTCCGCCGTCCACACATCGCCGAGCTTCGCGACAAGAGCCAGGAAGACCCGCGTGAGACCTACGCGTCGGATCGCGGTCTTTCCTACGTCGGTCTCGATGGCGACATCGGCTGCATCGTCAACGGTGCGGGCCTCGCGATGGCGACGCTCGATATGATCAAGCTCGCTGGCGGCGAACCGGCGAACTTCCTCGACATCGGCGGCGGCGCTTCTCCGGAGCGCGTGACGAAGTCCTTCAAGGCCGTGCTTCGCGACAAGAACGTGCGCGCCATCCTCGTCAACGTCTTCGCCGGCATCAATCGTTGCGATTGGGTTGCGAAGGGCGTGGTCGATGCCGTCAAGGAACTCGAGATCACGATGCCGATCGTTGTTCGCCTCGCAGGCACGAACGTCGAAGAAGGCCGCAAGATCATCGATACCAGCGGTCTTACTGTGATAAGTGCCGAAACCCTGGCAGAAGCGGCGAAAAAAGCCGTCGAAGCAGCGAAAAAAGCGGCCTAAATCGGGAGAAACGCACCAATGGCAATCTTCATCAATGAAAAGACGCCGATCCTGATCCAGGGCTTCACCGGACGCATCGGCACGTTTCACGCCCAGGAAATGATCGACTACGGTTCGAACGTCGTTGGCGGCGTGACCCCCGGTAAGGGCGGCACGTCCCACCTCGGACGGCCCGTTTTCAATACCGTCAAAGGCGCGGTCGACGAAACCGGCGCAGAGGCCTCCATCGTGTTCGTGCCGCCGCCGTTCGCGGCCGACGCCATCATGGAAGCTGCCGACGCCGGCATCCGTTACTGCGTCTGCATCACCGACGGCATTCCCGCCCAGGACATGATCCGGGTGAAGCGCTACATGCGGCGCTACAAGAAGGAAAGCCGCATGGTCCTGACCGGGCCGAACTGCGCCGGAACGATTTCGCCCGGCAAAGCGATGCTCGGCATTATGCCGGGACACATCTACCTTCCGGGCCGCGTCGGCATCGTCGGCCGCTCGGGCACGCTCGGCTACGAGGCAGCTTCGCAGTTGATGGCCCTCGGCATCGGCGTCTCGACCTCGGTCGGCATCGGCGGCGACCCGATCAACGGTTCTTCGCACCGCGACGTCCTCGAAGCCTTCGAGAATGATCCGGACACCGATGCCGTTCTGATGATCGGCGAAATCGGCGGACCGCAAGAAGCTGAAGCCGGCGTCTTCGCCCAGGAGCACATGAAAAAGCCGGTGATCGCTTACATCGCTGGTCTTTCCGCACCCAAGGGCCGCCGTATGGGCCACGCCGGTGCCATCGTCTCGGCGTTCGGTGAATCGGCTGCCGAGAAGGTCGAGATCCTCAAGGGTTGCGGCGTGACGATCGCGCCGACGCCTTCGGAGATGGGCGCGACGGTCGCCCAGGTCCTCGGCCAGAAAAGAAAAGTTGCCTGAGATCGGTCGAGGCCGGAGCGAAGTTTTGCCTCCGGCCTCCCTCTCCGGTACTCTATGTCATCGACTTCCGAATTCTGTCCCTCACGCATAGGGACGTGGAGCCTTGGTTATGCAGGATACGACGCCAGCGGTTGGCTCGACCAAACTCGACGAAACCGAGCTGATCAACGAGCTGAAGCGTCTCAGAAAGCAGATTCCCGACAACCCTTCGCTCAACCCGATTCTGAATGTCGGCTTTGATCTGTCGCGCCGGCTGGAATCCGGCGCCGTTTCATTTGACGAGGTCCGGGGTCTGGCGGGTCGATTGATGGACCGCGCCTGCGTTCGCCGGGCTCGCAGGCTCCGCGAAAAGATTGGCTATGTCGATCAGGCGACGACGCTCAAGGATTTCACGGCCTACGTCGAGAAGACGGCAAACGAAACCGGTAACTCGATCGAAGCCTTCGCCGAGCGGTGGTCTCGCGCCCGCACCGGCATCGTTCTGACGGCCCATCCGACGTTCGGTCTTTCCGATGCACTCTATCGCCGGATGGTCGAGATCGCGATCTCCGATCCGGCAGCAGACGTGACGATCGGCCTTCCGCATCGGCCCGAGCAGTCGTTGACGTTGAAGCACGAGCACAAGTGCGCGCAGGACGCGATCCGCAACCTGCGCAACGCTTACGAAGAGCTGCTGCACGGCTTCTTCAGCGTGGCGTCGCAGAAGTTCGGCGACGCGGCTTTCAAGCTGCGGCCGAAGCTGACAACATTCGCGTCCTGGGTCGGTTACGATCTCGACGGCCGCACCGACATTTCCTGGTCGTTCTCCTTCGAAGTTCGTCTCCGCGAAAAGCGTGCGGCTCTGGCCGACGTTCGCGAACGCTTCGTCGTGTTGAAGCACAAGCTCGAAGGCGGCGATGCCGCTCAGCGCATCGCCCGCCAGATCGTCGGCAAGCTCGACCTCGGCATTGCCGCCGTCGATGAGCAGCTAAAGGCGCTCGAGAGCTTCACGAACGACACCGAAGGTCTCGCGCAGGCCGCCAACGTCATCACCAAGACGGACGGCTACAACCTGTTGACGGTCGAGCCGCTGCAGACGTTGTTCGACAATCTGATCGACGCCGTGGAAGCGCCGCAGATGAAGCGCGCGACGGCCGCCCTCGCAGGCCTCGTCGAGGCAACCGGCCTCGGCATGTCGCACATCCATTTGCGCATCAACGCTCTGCAGCTTCACAACGCGTTTCGCGCTTACGTGCACGAGCCGTGGACTCGCGACCTGACGGAAAGCCAGTCGCTGGCCCGCATCGTCGAGATGATCAAGAACTGCACGCCGGAAACGGTGAACTTCGCGACGCTCGATCTCGAGACTGCAACTGCGATCCGCCAGTTCGCGCTGACCGCGCAGATCAAGAAGCATGTCGATAAGGAAACGCCGATCCGCTTCCTCATCGCCGAGTGCGAGTCGCCGGCGACGGTTCTGATCGCAGTCTTCTTTGCGAAGCTCTTCGGCGTCCAGGACATCACCGATATCTCGCCGCTGTTCGAAACGCCGTCGGGCCTGGAGAACGGCACGCGCATCATGCAGCGCCTGGTCGAAGAGGAAGCCTATCGCGAGTACGTGCAGGGCCGGAAGCGTCTCAGCATCCAGACCGGCTTCTCGGACGCCGGCCGCTTCATCGGGCAAATTTCGGCGACGCTCGCCGTCGAACGCTATTATCACGGTCTCGCAGCCCAGGTGGGCAATGCGAAACTCGACAACGTCGAAACGCTCGTTTTCTCGACGCACGGCGAATCCATGGGCCGCGGCGCGCATCCGGGCAACCTCTACCGCCGCCTCCACTACGTCATGACCAACGAGGCGCGCCGCCGCTTCGGTGCAGCCAACATCCCCGTCAAGCACGAGACGAGCTTCCAGGGCGGCGACGGCTACATGTTCTTCGGCAACCGCGGGCTGACGACCCGGGCGCTGGCGACGATTGTCATGGACGGCGACATTCCGCCCGCTGAGACCGATCCGTTCTACTCGGAGCAGAATTTCAGCCTCGACTTCTTCCTTCGCCTTCGCGCCTTCCAGCAGAAGCTTTTCGCGCACGATGGCTATCGCGCCGTGCTTGGCGCGTTCGGCCCGAACTTGCTGTTCAAGACTGGTTCGCGGCCGGTGAAGCGCCAAGGCGATCATGCATCCGATCGCGGCAACCCCGCGCGCATGCGCGCCATCCCGAACAACGCGATCCTGCAGCAGTTCGGCTATATCGCAAACGTTGTGGCAGGTCTCGGCACCGCGGTCGGCGATGATCGCGAGCGCTTCAACAAGCTCGTGAAATCGTCGAAGCGGCTGCAATCGCTGCTCGCGATGATCGGCTACGGCAAGACGATCTCGAGCCTCAATGCGATGGACGCGAATTCGCAGGTCTTCAACGCCGGGCTTTGGGCTGCGCGCGCCTCTTGGGGCCGCGAAGAAGCGTTGAACAGCGCCTTCCGCACGCTCGCGACGCATCTGTTGCCGGACGACCGGCACGGCGACATCTCCGAGCTCGTGCATCTCCTTCGCCTTGACGCGATCGATCTGCATGCGATCCTCGTCGATCAGAATATCGAGGACGGTCTCGTGCCGGACGAGAACCGGCTTGAGCTCGATCTGATGCAGGCCATCAGGCTCGCGTTGATCATGCGCATCTTCATCCTCGCGGCTCAGCTGCCGCGATTTGCGCCGCAGGACGGCCTGTCCCACACGCAGGTTCTGGAAATGGCTTTGAGCCTTGAGATCCCCGAGGTCTTGAGCATTTTGCGCCGAGCCTTCCCGCACGACGCGAAAAATCTTGCGGGCAAGACCTTCGACGAGTCCGCCAGCTATCGCCCGCGCGGCATCGACGACTATGCGCGTCTCGAAACCGAGATTCTGACGCCGATGGAAATTTCCTACGAGTTCGTGCGCGAGATCGGCACCGGCATCTCGCATCACTTCGGCGCGTTCGGCTGAGCCTTCAGCCGTTTGCCCGAGGCAGAGAGCTACCTAGTTCAATGACTTTAGGTCGTTCGCGAGAAGCGCGAAGACTTCGCCCTGGCTCGTTTCGCTATCGAGCCACAAGAATGGCAGGTCCGGCCGGGAGGCTTCAAGAGCATCCTGGCCCGCGCCAATCTCGACGATGAGACTTCCCGCAGGCGAAAGTCGGTCCGCCGCACCGTCCAAAATTCTTCTGACCAGATCCATCCCGTCCTCGCCGCCAAGATGCGCAAGCGTCGGCTCGGCCTGATATTCGGGCGGAAAAGCAGCAACCGCGGCCGCTGTCACGTAAGGTGGATTTGAGATTATGAGATCGTAGGTGGCAGCGGGAAGCCCCTCGAAGAGGTCCGCTTTGAAAAGGTTCACGCGATCGTCGAGGCCGTACGCGTCGATGTTGCGTTTCGCGACGGCGAGCGCATCCGCTGAAATGTCGCTCGCGTCGACACTAGCATTCGGGAAGGCTTCCGCTGCGAGAATGGCAAGACAACCGGATCCCGTGCAGAGATCGAGCACGCGCCGGACCGCGAGCGGATCGGGCACGATTGCCGCCAGCTGATCCTGCACCAACAGTTCGCCGATGAAAGAGCGAGGCACGATCACGCGCTCATCGACGTAGAACTTGCGTCCCTGGATGTAGGCGCTGTTCGTGATGTAAGCTGCGGGCTTGCGCGTCTCGATGCGCTTCGAGATTACGGCATCGATGCTTTCGCGTTCCGAGAGGGTCAGCCGGCAATCAAGCCAGGGATTGATGTCGTCGATCGGAAGATCGAGCGTCGCGAGAATGAGGTAAGCAGCCTCGTCAACCGCGTTCGTCGTGCCATGCCCGTAGCTGAGCCCCGCGCGGGTCATCGACGTCACGGCGTATCTTAGCCAGTCCCGGACGCTAACGAGGTCTTCGAATGGCGCGCGGGGAGGGTTGGCTGTCATGACGATAGACTTTTAAGCGGCCGTCTCAAGCCGTCGTAGGAAGCTCGTCGAACCCGATCAAACGGCGCTGGTCCTCGTCCCAAAGTTTGAGACGTGCGCACCGGATGCTGTCGCGGAGCGTCAGACGGTTGATTGATTTCAACTCCGGGCTTCCCTCGAGGCAAGCCGACAGGCGGTAGTTCGGAATCGTGCTGTTGAGGTGATGAATGTGGTGCAGGCCGATGTTGCCCGTGAACCAGTTCAGGATTCTGGGCAGCTTATAATAGGAAGATCCGAGCAGCGCCGCGACCTGGAAATCCCAGCCCTCGGTCTTGTCCCATGTTGTCTCTTCGAACTGATGCTGAATGAAGAACAGCCAGCCGCCAGTCGCCGATGCGAGATGCAGAACCGGCAATCCGACCCACAGCACATTGGCGAAGCCGAAGAAATAGCAAAGGGGCGCATAGAGCCCGACCAGACCCAGGTTGAGCGCCATCACGCTCTTCCAGGTGTCGCGGGGCGGCAGCGCGTGAAACCACGGCAACCGGTGCAGAATAAGGAAGTAAGCAGGTACGCCCAAACCGAACAGGAACAACGGATTGCGATAGAGCTTGTAATGAAGCTTCCCGAGCTTCGAGAGCTCCTGATATTCCCGGACCGTAATAGTGTCGATGTCACCCGCTCCGCGACGGTCGAGATTACCCGACGACGCATGATGATGTGCATGTTCCCGGCGCCACAGCCCATAGGGTGTCAGCGTGAACACGCTCATGCAGCGTCCGACAAAATCGTTGAGGCCTCGCGACGAGAAGAACGAGCCATGGCCGCAATCGTGCTGGATGATGAAGGCGCGAACGACGAGCCCCGCAGCCGGAAGCGCGAGGAGCAACGTAGCCCAGTAAGCATGCTCGACGGTTGCGAACATGACGCCGACGATAAGAACGAGCGGCACGAATGTCGTCAGCAGTTGCTGAACGGCGACGTGGGGGATCGACCCGCGGAATTTCTGGCAATGAGCCGCGAGCCGGCGAACACGCTGCTTCTGCGTTTCGGGCATCGGCGCCTGCGGTGGAGCTGCCGTCAGCGCGTCGCCGATCGAAACGCGAGCGCGACTTTCCGCACGCAAAGGCTGCTTAAGGCTCAAGTTCAAAGCTCATCCCCCAGAAGTGGAATCGACAACAGTCCGCCCGATGGCGTCGCGTAGCATATTCGACATGGTTCGCGAAACGCTGTTGACGTCATATGCTTGAGGAATGCGGGCGCAGTGACGCATTTCTAGCGCAAAACGCTCATGTTTTCGGGTCAGCGCATTTAGGTGCGAAAAAAAGAGGGCCGGATTGTGCCCGGCCCTCCTGATTCTTGGGTTTCGCGTCCATTCGCGCGAATTCTGGTAAATTACGGCCTAGTAATGCTGGCCCCAGATTTCGACGATGGCGGAGCCTTTACCCCTCGCGGACGAGTCGAAGAAGCGCGACCGGTATTTAGCTTCGATGTGATCAACCGACTGGCGGCGCTTGCCTCTGAGATCGATCGGACCATAGGTGCCGCCCGCATCCACCCTCGTCCGTACGGGGATGGTTTCCTCTTCGCCGTCCGAGTAGACGACTTTCACCTCGTTGAGGGTAATCGCACGATCGCGAACCGTAACGCGGATGCGCCGGAAACCGCCTTCGTTGCTGCCGACCGGGATGATGTCCTTATCGAACCCGATGAAGCCGGCGGTCTGTGCGCCGAGCAGCACCCAGCCCTGGTTATACTTGCGGCCTTCGCCATTCGGCCCAAGCCACCCCGGAGCGTATTGTCCGAAGACTTCGATACGGGCTTGTCCGTTGAAGCTCGGCCGCGAACGATAGACGAGCTGGATCTCTTTGATGAAGCGGTCGCCTCTGAGATCGATCCAGTTGGTACGCGAGTTCTTCGGAATATCGGCGTTGACAGCGAGGGTATCGCTTTCGCCGTTCGCGTAGACAACCTTCATTTCATTGATGTGAATGTCGTTATCGAGCACCCGCAACCGGATCTTCGCGAACTTGCCGACTTCGTTGCCGACCCGGATGACGTCGCGGTCCGTCAGGAAGCCGACGTACTGGGCTCCGAACAGCACGTCGCCGCCGGCGGTCGCTTGCCCGGGCTTGACGGGCGTTGCGACGGGAACCGTCGGCCGGGCCGAAAGATCGCCTGAAGACACGTCTCCGGGTCTATCGTATCTGTCGCGATCACGATCGTAGCGATCCGAAGTTCCGCGCCCGCTCCGGTCCATCGACCGGCCGTCTCGATCTTGAATGCCGATGATCTGCAGCCGTCCGCGGCCGTAGCCGGGCGTCTGCTCGATGATGATCTGGTCGATGAATTTGCTGTCGTAGGTCTCGTTGATCGGCCGGCTCCGCTCGCCCCAGTACATGTCGATCTGGCGGTCTTCATTCCAGACCGAGCCGTCGCTGTAGACGATCTGCACCTTCTGCACGTCGAAGAGTTTGCCCATCGCATTTTTGATGCGAATGCCTTTGTAGGCGCCCTTCGCTTGGCGAACGTCGATCGTGTACTTATCGAGCGACAAGTCGACGTCCAACTCGGAAATCAAGATCAACTGATCGCCATAATGGCGATGGTATCGGTTGTGCCGGGCTTCGGCCGCCGCGAGCAGGCCCATGGCCAGAATGGCGCACAGCCCTAGAACCAGTCTCCCCAACATAAACATAACCCCTCTGGTTACTAAACGCCCGTGCCCCTAGTCGGAGCGCACTCTAGCGGCGGCCGAATCAAAAAGGCAGCGGGCAGACCAACGTTCCGCTCAACGGGAGGGGACGTGGTGTGAATCTGCAACACAAGCTTCTGGTTGGTATCTCCGTGGGTTGTGCCATTCGAATAAGAAATTGATTTTCAGGGCCCAGCCACATTCCGTTGAGACTTTTTCCGCACTCGGCGGCCACCGCGAACGCGGAAAAAACAGCGTGATTTGCTGCAAGGGAGCGCATCACAGACGCAACACTAGCTGGCCGATCGCGAAGTGTGTCCGCTGCGGTCTTGCGACTCCTACGACTGTAGGCTGTATTGTCCGTATAGAGAGCTGTGCGCCACCTCTTGATCCCCTTGGCGCAAATTCTTCACTCGCGACCCGCAGTCTCCCCCGGCTGCGGGATTTTTTTTGCGGAGGGGACGGTCCGGTCCGGATTCAGGAGCGGTCCGACGATGAGAAGCCGGCGGCTTTGGCCTCATCCTCGCTGCAAAACCAGCGCTCGCCGCGTTCCGGCCGTACCTTGGCGCCGGCATAGGCATCCGACCACGGCAGAGCGTAGATTTTTGACGACGCCCGGAGGACGCCTTTGATCGGGCAACCGTCCGGCGCTTGCCGCTTGGCCGCTTCCCACGTCTGGTCGCGCCATGCTTGCGGGCGGACCACCTCACCCTGCCAGATGCCGGCTTTGGCGTTGCGTGCCGCGGTTTCCTCGCTTCCGAGCGAGCTGAAATACGAGCTGACGGCGAAGACGTACCCGTTACGCACCATCAGCGTCGCGATATCCGAGCCGTCGACGGCGCACTGCGCGAGCGTGCGACCGGCATCATCCTGTCCCGAACGGGTGCAGGTCACGACGCGTCCGCGGATAATCTTGCTGAGACCTGACCGGGCCGACGCGGCGCAGTTCCATTTGCGGCCGTTCGCCCGGTAGCAGGGCTGCAGCGCCGAAGGCGCCTCGATCCCGTCGATGCGGACGGTGGTGCCGTCGACCCGCATGACATCGCCGGTGACCGCCGCCGCCTGACCCGAAATCTCGGATGAAATCGTGACTTGCTGCGATCCGCTGGCACTCGGCGCGATATCGACTGCGGCAGCGCCGACGCCGTCAGCGCTGCGGAGCATGGGGCCGCCCGCGTAGATCAGCCCGATAACCAGCGCCGCGGTGACGAGATGATGGGCCTTGATCGGGAAATTGCGGGCGACATCCGGCATCATCTTCGCCTTGTCGCGCGCCGCATCGATCGGAACGCGCAAAGCTCCGCGCAGCGGCTGCAAAAGCCCACCGAGCGAGTCCTTGATGACTCCCCAGAAGAATTTTCCCCAACGCGAAAGCTCGGCAAAGGCGGCCACAGCGAAATCGAGAAGCGCTTCCACGAGGAACGAGAGCAACCGCGAAAGCTTCGAGCGAGCGGCGGCGACGCCAGCGCGGCCTGCTCCGACACCGGCGTCGGCAGCGTTCTTGACCTTTTCGACGGCTGCGACGCGGATGTCTTCTGCGCGGCGCTGCCGGTCCGCACGGCGCACGAGAACCGTCGTGCGCACATACTCTCGCCATTCGAAGCCTTCGCTACGTCTACGCCACCCGAACATCGAGCGCTCCTCCCAGCATGATGATTCGCTCTAGTCAGTTTGGGGCGAATGATGGCGTCCCTTTGTCGCCAAAGTTGTCGCCAAAGCGCAGCCCCCAAGTATCCGGGCAAGTTTCCGAGGCATTCCGCAGATCTTATCGCGACGCGCTAGCTGGTTTAGCGAACGCCCCTGCCACCCGCAAGCACGCGCGGGCAATCGTCAACGGCAAAGCTCAATTGCGTTGCGCGATCTGTGCTTCCGGCAGCGACCAGAACCGGACGACGCCATCCTGACCACCCGTCAGAAGCGTATGTCCGTCGATGGAGAATGCCACGGTCTTCGCGCCCGAACCCACCCCTGTCAGCGGCAGATAGGATCTGAGCCGCTTCAGGCTTCTGATCCGCACGACGCCGTCTTCGGACGCGGACGCCATCAAATCGTCGGAACCTGAAAACGCGAGGGACGTGATGCGAACGGTGTGGCCGCCGAGCGAACGCTGCATGCGATAGGAATTCATCGACAGAAGCTTGATCGAGCCGTCGAGGCCTCCCGCGGCGAGCATCGTCCCGTCCTGCGAGAACGCGAGCGCTGAGATGTAATCGGAATTGTTGCGATAGATCCGCCGCGTATCGCGTGTGTCCGCGTTCCAGATCCTGATGGCGCGATCGGCGCCGCCCGATGCGATCCACTGGCCAGCCGTATCAGATGCAATGGCCTGAACGGCGTTATCATGCCCTTCGAGGACAGCGGCCGGAGTACTCTCCGACGCCGTTTCCCACACCGCGACGCTCCAGTCGTGGCTCGCCGCGACGATGCGGTCCTCGGAACCGGCAAACGCCACCGACCATATCGTTGCGTCATTGCGCTTGAACCGGAAAAGGCGATGCCGCGATTCCAGATCGTAGACCGCAATCGCGCCGTTGGCATGCCCGGTCACAACCCGGTTGTTCCGGACCGCGAGCGAGGTCGCGGGGCCATCTTCAAGCGGGATCGTGCCCTGCTGATAGTGGGAATCATACGACCATATTTTGAGCGTCGGCTCGGACGACGCCGACACGATCAAACGCCCATTGCCACTGAGGGCGAGTTCCTCGACGGCGCTGTCGAATGCCTTGATTTCGGCGGTCTGCGTCAGCGACGGATCGGCATTCGTGGTGGGCTTCGAGATCGTGCCTGTGGTGATGGCATTGCCGCGTGTCATAAGGATCTGCGGAATGCGATCGTGATAGGCAAAAGCAACGCCCGCGACCGCCGCGGCAATCATCAGCCGCGTCGTCAGCCGCCGCAGGAAAGGGCGCCGCGCAACATCCGGCTTCGGACGGATTTTCGGTTTGGACTTCACCTTCTCGGCGACAGCGCGCGGCGGCGGAGGCAACGGCGGCAGTTTCTCTACCGGCTTTACCTTCTCAGCCTTGGCCTTCTCGACCTTCGCTTTTTCCGCGCGGGAGGTTTTCTTCGGAGCCACCGGCGTTGGGGTTGGGGGAGCTGCCGGAGGTGCGGCCTGAGCCGCTTGCCGCTTCGCCGCGGAAGGGCTCTTCAAGGCGTCGACGAAATCTAAGAGCCCGCCTTTGGGGCCCGGCGCATCGGGCGGCGGCGGCACAGGCGTCATGGTAACGGCTTCGGCCGCGCGCTGCGCCTCGTCGCTGCGGCGGCGGACTTCCGTCTTCTCCTTGAAGCGCTGGAAGAGACCGGGCTTTTCAGGCTCCGGCGCGAGAAGTGCGCCACGCCATGCCGCGACCGATTGCGGCCGTCCATCCGGCGTCAGCGAAAGAGCTTGTTGAATGGCGTCGAGGAACGTCGCGCGATACCCGCCGAGCGCGGCCTCGCGAACGGGGATCATCTCGTCCTTCAGCATCCGCGACGGGGAGTCGGGCGGCCGCTTTCCAGTCACCGCATGATAGAGGGTCGCGGCGAAGGCGTAGATATCGGTCCAGGCGCCCTGCTGGCGGCTCGTTTCGGCATACTGCTCGTAGGGGCTGTAGCCGGGTTTGACGAGTGCCGAGACGGTCTTCGTCTTCGAATGAGCGGCGATGTCGCTCCGCGCCGCGCCGAAGTCGATAAGCACCGGATCGCCGCTGTTCCGGATGATGATATTGTCCGGCGCGATATCGCGATGCAGGAAATCCGCTTTGTGGATGACCTCGAGCGCATCGAGCAATGGCGCAACGATTTGATCGAGCTCTTTCTGGCGCGGCGCCCGCCCGAGGTCTTTCAGCCAGGCCTTGAGGTTCTTCCCTTCCTCGAAGCGCAGCACCATGTAGGCGGTGTTATTCGCCCGGAAGATCCGGTGCACCTTGACGATGTTGTGATGATCGAACTTGGCGAGCGTCTGCGCTTCTTCGATGAAGCGATCGAGACCCCAATTATAATCGCCTTTACAACCTTCCGATCGCGGCGTCGCTTCGAGGCTCTCGGTGCGAAGCGCGAAGTCGCTCGGGAAATATTCTTTGATGCTGACTTTCCGCGTCAGCTCGGGTTCGTCCGCAAGATACGTGACGCCGAAGCCGCCCGCGCCGAGAACACGCACGATTTTATAATCGCCCGCGAGCTCCGTGCCGTCCGGTAAAGCGACAAGCTGCGTCATGATCCTCGTGCGCGTGCCGTCCGCGCGCTCGTGATGAAAGGCCTCGGATCGTCCTGACTTAGGCCGTCGGACGGAGTGCTAATCTTGTCTCTGGTTTGTCCCAATGGCGCAAGAATGTGGCGTATCGACGGGCGATGAACCCGTGATGAATAAATCCCCATGGTGTCGCCTTTGGGCCATGTTGCCGCCGCCATCTGCAAACCTTATTCGCCCGACGCGATTTGGGCACGAATCATATGCACGAGCTTTCCGGAACTCGATGCGCCGTAGCGGGTACGGCGATTCTCTCGGCCATGGCAGTCTTGACTTTCCCCGCGCACGCAAGCGGCGCAGAAACTGTGATCGATACGTCCCTCCGCTTCGCGCGCGGCGCCGGAACATTATTTTCTGACGGCTATCGGGCGGCGCCCGCATTGATGCTCGGCGTTGTTCTTGCGACCGTTTTGCCGCTTCTGACGATGTTCATGAAAATATCGGAGCCGCTTCGCCGCTCACCCGACGCGACTTTGCGCTATCGGCCCGGACGCAACGAAAAATTCGACGCGGAGGTCGCGAATGCCACAGGCACCCGCAACCGTCTTCCCTTCGTCGAAATCGAGAGTGCCGGCGCCAAGAAAATGCAATGCGCGATCCCGCGCGACATGCTGCGAATTGGCCGCGAACACGACAACGACATACGCATCTCGAGCCGGTCCGTGCATCGCTATCATGCGGCGATCCATCGTGATTCTGACGATTGGCACATCACCGACCTGACGGGCGTGGAAAGCAACGGCCTGATCGTCAATGGCCGGCGCTGCTGCGAAGCGCGCCTCAACGATGGCGACCTCATTGAACTCGGTCCGGGAAAGCTGCGTTTTCGCGCTGGGTTCGGATAATGCTCGGTTTGCGGTCAAGGTTCCGTCCAGGTTCCGGTTCATGCATCCGGGGAACAGTGTGGCGTTGAGGCAGTCTGTGCTTGTTCAAATGGGAGGAAGATTTTAATGACGATCGAGCGCGGGGAGACGACCGCAGGGAACGAGGCGAAAGCCGTGAAACAGCATAAATTTCTGGGCTCTTTGCGGGATGCGCTGATGGCGGCGGGCCGCGATGATACGGCGCCGGCTGGAGCCGCGCGCTCCAACCCCGCCGCTCCTCAGGCAGCTGCCTCCGTAGCGCCGGCCGTCGCGGCTGTGGAAAAGGTGTCGCCGCCTCCCGTAATCACGCCCGAGAGTCCAAGTGCCGAGGAAGCCGCGCGTTTGGCGCGCACCCCGCCGGAGCCTAAAATGCCCGATCGTATCGCTGGTCCGAATGAGACCGATCCGCCGCCGACGACCCGAGTCATTCGCCCGGACCCCGCCAAGCCCCGAAAAGTCGAGCCCGATGCGCCCGCCCGCACGGTTCTCGTCCGCGGCAAGCAGAAAATTGAACATGCCGCGTTCGAGCGCGACCCCGTCGTTGGCTTCCTGATCGTTGTCGGTGGCCCCGGCCTCGGCTCATACCGCCCGATTTTCGAAGGCAACAATACGGTCGGCAGATCCGCTGATAATCGCATTCCGCTCGACTTTGGCGATGAGACCATCTCGAACGAAGCGCAGGCATATGTGCGCTACGATTCGAGCGATCGGTCTTTCCTCTTCGTGCCAAATCTTGCTAAAACGAATGTCGTTTCAGTGAACGACAAGCGACCGGCAGGCCCCGTGCCGCTACAGCCGATGGACGTAATAACATTCGGGCGCACGCAAGTCGCATTCCTGCCGTTCTGCGGGAAAGACTTCGACTGGTCCGAGATATCCGAAGCTTAAGGATCGAATGCCGCCGTTCGAGCACGCAATCGCCGCAACGCGCGGAGCCAGGGATTATCAGGAAGACACAGCTGCCTTCCTGTCTGAGGGTGGTGAGCCTGTTGCTATGTCGAGCGAAGGCCCCGGCTACGACCGAGGCGGATTCGCAGTTCTGGCCGACGGCATGGGTGGACATGCCGGTGGCGCGCTCGCGAGCAAAACCGTCTGCGAAAATTTTCTAGAGTTCGTTGCCTCGGCCCGGGGCGAGGTGGGTGAGCGCCTCGTTTCCGGATTGGGTGCAGCCAACGCCGCGGTTGCCTCCAAAATTGCCGAGAACCCGCTCCTTGCGGGAATGGGATCGACGCTCATCGGCGCCGCTTTCGGACCGGCCGGCATCGAATGGGTCAGCGTCGGCGATAGCCCGCTCTTTCTATTCCGGCGCGGCGAGGTGGCTCTCCTGAACGAAGACCATTCGCTCGCGCCCGAACTCGATCGGATGGTCGCCGAAGGCAAGTTGACTGCGGCCGAAGCGCGTCATGATCCGCGTCGCCACATGCTGCGATCGGCGGTGACGGGTGAAGAAATCGATCTTCTCGATGTTTCGCAACAGCCGTTGAAATTGGAGCCTGGCGATTATGTCGTCTTGGCGAGCGACGGTATTGCGACACTCGAAACGGGTGAAATCGCTCGCCTCATTCAGGGCTATGCGAAGGACGGCGCAGCCGCCGTCGCCAAAGCCATAATCCGGGCGATCGAAGCATTGCGTGAGCCTTATCAAGACAACGCGACCGTGCTCGTCGTCAGAGCCGTCGGCTGAACGCGCTTCGCGAACTTTTTATTTCAATTTGATGTTGCTTTGTGCACGCGCGGAAGCGCGGACGCCATTTTCCGAATGACTGCAACTTATTGATCGAAATTGCATCTGTATGTCGCTCGCGAACCTTACGCAAATGTATACTGGCCGCCAGAAACTGGCAAAGAACCTTCCGTATTGAGCGCTGCCTTACGGCCGTCATGGCCGAAAGAAACGCGAAGGAGAGACACATGATTTCCAAGATTCTCAGCGGCGCAGTGGTTGCCGGTCTTCTGTTGGCCGTTTCGGCTCCGGTCGTCGCTTATGCTGACGATGCAGCTCCGAAGACCAAGGCCGACTGCAAGAAGGCCAAGGGCACGTGGGATAAGGCCACGAAAACCTGCACCGTGAAGAAGTAATTTTGAAAATTTCGATTTTCAGAGAAAGCAGTGGGTTCTCGAACCCGCTGCTTTTTTGTTTTGCCCAAAACGGATTTCAGGCGTCGCGAAAGTCGGTGGCGAGATTGCGAATATGCGACGCGATATGTGGTTGCTTCGACGCGAGGCGATGGAAATCGTCTCGTTGCAGCTTCAGTAATCGGCATTTTGATGATGTGATGACAGCATCTCTGTGCACGCCGTCGTCGAACATGGCGGCAACGCCAAAGACATCGCCCGCCACATAAACGCGTTCGCCGTCGTCGGTGCGCGTTTCAAGTTTGCCCGATGCGATGAAATACACGGCGTCGCCGGGCGCTCCTTTTCTTACCACTTCGAAGTTCGGCGGAAGATTGTGCGCCTGTAGAAGGGGCATGATCTCAGCGGCCTCCCTCGCGTCGAGCCGCGCCAACAGAGGCACGCGCGACATCAGTGACCACGTAACGACGAAGTCGCGCCGCTGTAGCTCCTGAGCGAAGCCCGTGGAAATGATGGCGACCGGCAGCGCGAGAATGCACAGTCCAGTGATCATCGTGATGCCGCCGACGATTTTTCCAAGTGCCGTCACCGGCGCCGCGTCGCCGTAACCGACCGTTGTCAATGTCGCGATCGCCCACCACGCCGCGTCCGGCACGCTGCCGAATTTTTCCGGCTGGGCTTCGCCTTCGACGTAATACATCAGCGTTGCCGAGAAGAGCAGCGCCGCAGCCAGCAGTAGCCCGGCGCCGAGCAGCGCGCGGCGCTCGTTCGAAAGCACGCGAATGAGCGTGTACATCGCAGGCGAGTAACGCGAGAGCTTCAGGAACCGCAGCAGCCGCAGCGTCCGGAGCACGCGCAGGTCGATTGCGAAGAGACCGCTGAGATAGAATGGCAGGATCGCGAGAAGATCGATGATCAGTGCCGGCTGCCGCGCGAGTTTCAGCCGGGCCAGCCACCGCCCGGAGCGTGACAGGTAGGGAACTTCGACGGCGGTCCAAAGCCTCAATAGATATTCGACGGTGAAAATTGCGACCGAGAAACATTCGAAATAATAAAATTCGCGTCCCCACATCGCTCTGAGCTTCGGCAGGGTCTCGGCAACGAAGGCGGCAACATTCAGTAGAATGAGCATCACGATGAAGACATCGAAGATCTTGCTGGCCGAGCTCTCGCCGTGGCCGGTCTCGATGACCTCGTAAACACGCCGGCGTAGAGTTTTCCTCTGCCGCGCGCGCGGCGCGTACTCGAGCGATAGATCGGTGAGTTCCTGCAAAGCGTCTTCCCCCTGCGCAAGCGGGTGCCGGGCTCTCGCACCTCTCTCCCGATGTGCCGCGACGCGGGAGGATCTTGCGCCATTTCGCTAACTAAGGCATCAGCGGATGTCTCGCCGGGCACCCAAGCCGAAACCGGATTTTTGGCCGCAGGTGCTTGGCGTGTCACCCGTGGCAGTCCAATATCCCGGCTCGCCCCACACTATTGGTGCACTGCCAATAAAAAAAGATATCTCGGAGGAAAACCTGTGTCTGTGAAGTCCGACATTGAGATTGCGCGCGAAGCAAAGATAAAGCCGATCGCCGAAGTCGCAGCCAAAATCGGCGTGCCGTCGCATGCGCTCATTCCGTACGGATGGACCAAGGCGAAGGTCTCCACCGCTTACATCGATCAGATTCAATCCAACAAAGACGGCAAGCTGATCCTGGTCACGGCGATCAGCCCGACGCCGGCGGGCGAGGGCAAGACGACGACGACGGTGGGCCTCAGCGACGGCCTCAACTACATCGGCAAGAAGGCGATCGCGGCGCTGCGCGAGCCGTCGCTCGGGCCGTGCTTCGGCGTCAAGGGCGGTGCGGCTGGCGGCGGCTACGCCCAGGTCGTGCCGATGGAAGACATCAACCTGCACTTCACCGGCGACTTTCACGCCATCACCAGCGCCCACAATCTGCTCTCGGCGCTGATCGACAATCACATCTACTGGGGCAACGCGCTCGGCATCGACCAGCGCCGCGTCGGCTGGAAGCGCGTCCTCGACATGAACGACCGGGCGCTGCGCTCGATCGTCAATTCGTTGGGCGGCGTCTCGAACGGCTTCCCGCGCGAGGACGGCTTCGACATCACCGTGGCCTCCGAAGTCATGGCCATCCTCTGCCTGTCGAAGGATCTCAAGGACCTCGAGACCCGCCTCGGCAACATCATCGTCGCCTACACGCGCGACAAGAAGCCGGTCCGCGCCCGCGATCTGAAGGCCGATGGCGCCATGACGGTGCTCTTGAAGGATGCGCTGCAGCCGAACCTGGTGCAGACGCTCGAGAACAACCCGGTCTTCGTCCACGGCGGTCCGTTCGCCAACATCGCTCACGGCTGCAACTCGGTGCTGGCGACGAAGACGGCGCTGAAGCTCGCCGACTACGTCGTCACCGAAGCCGGTTTCGGTGCCGATCTCGGGGCCGAGAAGTTCTTCGACATCAAGTGCCGCAAGGCCGGCATCGCGCCGTCCGCCGTCGTCATCGTCGCGACCGTCCGCGCGCTGAAGATGCATGGCGGCGTCGCCAAGGACGATCTCAAGGCGGAGAACGCGGCGGCCGTCGCCAAGGGCTGCGAGAACCTCAAGCGGCATATCGAGAACGTCAACAAGTTCGGCGTGCCGGCGGTCGTCGCCGTCAACAAGTTCATCACCGACACCGACGCCGAAATCGCCGAGGTGCAGAAGGCGGCGGAAAGCATGGGCACGAAGGCGTTCCTGTGCACGCACTGGGCCGACGGCGGCAAGGGCACGGAGGCGCTCGCGCATCACGTCGTCAAGGTGATCGACGACGGCAAGGCCAACTTCAAGCCGCTCTATCCCGACGACATGAAGCTGCGCGACAAGGTGAAGACG
>QFCS01001059.1_pt1 | contig 129691 bp, 114 predicted proteins | sample 3576561 | NCBI WGS metagenome assembly QFCS01 | reverse complement strand
TCTCCCACTTGTGGGAGAGGGTGGTCCGAAGGACCGGGAGAGGGTCGGCTTGGAAAGTGAGCGCAGCTTTCGGGCGCACCCTCTCTCCCCTGCTGCGCAGGGACTCTCTCCCGCAAGCGGGAGAGAGGACAGGCAAGGCGATCTTCGATGTTGCTCTCTCAGTCCGTTCAGCCGCGCTTGCGCCAGTGCTTCGCAGATTAGCGTCCTGCGCGCCAGGACAAGCGCGAAGCAGACTGGAAAGGGAGCGGCATGAGTCAGATCAACGGCGTGATGATGCAGTACTTCCACTGGTATCTCGACGCCAAGGACGAGCTCTGGCAGCGTGCCGCCGCCGATGCGCCCAAGCTCAAGGAACTCGGCGTGACCTCGGTCTGGCTGCCGCCGGCCTACAAGGCCACGCGCGGTGCCGAGGATGTCGGCTACGGCGTGTACGATCTGTTCGACCTCGGCGAATTCGATCAGAAGGGCAGCGTGCGCACCAAGTACGGCACGCGCGACGAGTATCAGAAAGCCATCTGGGCGCTCAAGGAAAACGGCATCCGCGTCTACGCCGACGTGGTGTTCAACCACCGCATGGGTGCCGACGAAACCGAGACCGTGCGCGCCTATCGCGTGGAGATGGGGGACCGTACGAAGGTGTCCGCCGAAGCCGAAGCGGTCGAGGCCTGGACGCGCTTCACGTTCCCGGGGCGCGGTGGCGCGCATTCGGACATGCGCTGGTCGGCCGAGCACTTCACCGCCTTCGATCTGAATACCGACCAGGGGCCGGCGATCTTCCTCGTCGAAAACAAAGCGTTCTCGCAGGACGTCGACCAGGAGAACGGCAACTACGATTTTCTGATGGGTGCCGACGTCGACACCGACCATCCGCAGGTGCGCGAGGAGCTCAAGCGTTGGGGCCTGTGGTATCTCGACGCCACGGGCGTGGATGGCTTTCGCTTCGACGCGGTCAAGCATGTCGACGCCGAATTCTTCCTGTCCTGGCTGCACGAGCTGCGCGTGGAGACTTCGCGTGATCTGTTCGCGGTCGGCGAATACTGGTCCTACGACGTCGAGGCCCTGCATCACTTCATCGAGAAAACCAACGGGCAGATTTCGCTGTTCGACGCGCCGCTGCATTACAACTTCCACCTCGCTTCCAAGGCCGGCCAGGACTACGACCTGCGCACGATCTTCGACAACTCGCTCGTGGCCCAGCAGCCCGCGCTCGCGGTGACGCTCGTCGATAATCACGATTCGCAGCCGCTGCAATCGCTCGAATCGGTCGTGGAGCCCTGGTTCAAGCCGCTCGCCTATGCGCTGATCCTGCTGCGCCGCGATGGCTATCCCTGCCTGTTCTTCCCGGACTACTACGGCGCGCATTACCAGGACACCGGCCCCGACGGCAACGAGCACGAGGTCTGGATGGACAGCCATCAGTTCCTGATCGATCGCTATCTTCAGGCGCGTCATGCTTACGCTTACGGCGATCAGTACGACTATTTCGACGAAGCCGGCTGCATCGGCTGGACGCGCCTCGGTGACGCCGAACATCCGGGCGGCATGGCCGTGGTGCTCAGCAATGGCGACGGCGGCGTGCGGCGCATGGAGATCGGCCAAGCCCATCGTCGCTATGTCGACATCACCGGACACATCGAAACACCCGTCGAAACCGGCGAGGACGGATGGGGCGAGTTTGCCTGCCCGGCCGGATCGGTTTCGGTCTGGGTTCCGGCCGAGCAATAGCCACTCATCACGGCAGTGCGTCGAGCGCCAGATTCAGCGCGAGCACGTTGACGCGCGGTTCTCCGAGAAAGCCCAACTGCCGCCCTTCGGTGTGCTGTTTCACGAGTGTTTCGACGCGTTCACGCGGCAGCTTGCGTGCATTCGCAACGCGATCGATTTGATACGCGGCAGCGCTCGGCGACAGATGCGGATCGAGCCCGCTGCCGGATGCCATCGCGAGATCGGCCGGCACCGGCCGATCATCGTGACGCAGCGCTGCCACGCGTTGCGCGATGGCCTCGTTGAGCGACTTCGTCGCCACGCCGAGATTCGATCCGCTCGACGCCGCCGCGTCGTAGCCGTCCTTGCCGGCCGATGATGGACGCGGGTGGAAATAGCCTTCGCCGCTGAAGTTCTGGCCGATCAGCGCGGAGCCAACGACCTTGCCTTCGCGTTCGATCAGGCTGCCGTTGGCAGCGTGCTTGAACAGCAGCTGCGCGGCGCCCGTGACGACGGCAGGGTAAAGCACGCCGGTGATGAGCGTCATGAGCAAAAGGAAGCCGCCGACTTGGCGCAATGAATTGAGCATGGAATGACTCCGTTGGATGCAGGGCTCTGAGGCCTGTAGTGGTGAGGGGCGCCGGTCCCGTATGGCGTGTCATTTTCCAAGCGGCGTTCCCCACCCGCCGCTGTCGCGGCACCCTCTCCCGCACGCGGGTGAGGGAAGACGAACACCGAGTTGTCGACATCCGAAATCAGGTTCAAACCAGACCCAGCGCATTGATCGCCAGATCCACGAGCTTGATGCCGATGAACGGCGCGACGAGGCCGCCGAGGCCGTAGATGCCGAGGTTGCGTGCGAGCAGTTGCGAGGCGCTCGCGGGCTTGTACGGTGTGCCGCGCAGCGCGAGCGGAATCAGCGCGACGATGATCAGCGCGTTGAAGATCACCGCCGACAGCACCGCGCTCGCGGGCGATCGCAGCTGCATCACGTTGAGCGCCTGCAGGGCCGGATAAACGCCCGTGAACAACGCGGGAACGATCGCGAAATACTTGGCGACGTCGTTGGCGATCGAGAACGTGGTCAGCGAGCCGCGCGAGATCAGCATCTGCTTGCCGACCAGCACGACGTCGAGGAGCTTGGTCGGATCGCTGTCGAGATCGATGAGGTTGGCGGCTTCGCGTGCGGCCGGCGTTCCGCTGTTCATCGCCACGCCGACGTCGGCCTGCGCGAGCGCGGGCGCATCGTTGCTGCCGTCGCCGCACATCGCCACGAGCCGGCCTTCGGCCTGCGCGCTGCGGATCAGTTCGAGCTTCTTCTCGGGCGTGGCTTCGGCGAGATAATCGTCGACGCCGGCTTCGGCCGCGATCGCGGCGGCGGTCAGCGGATTGTCCCCCGTGATCATCACCGTGCGAATGCCCATGCGGCGCAACTCGTCGAAGCGAGCCTTGATGCCGGGCTTGACGACGTCGCTCAGCGCGATGATGCCGAGCAGCTTGTGGTTGCGCGACACAGCGAGTGGTGTTGCGCCGCCGCGCGCGATCTTCTCGACGATCCTGAGCATCTCGGCATCGGCGCTGACATTGGATTGCTTGAGCACGGCCTGCACCGCGCCCTTGCGCAGCTGCGTTCCATCGCGCAGATCGGCGCCGGACAAGCGTGTCGAGGCCGAGAACTCGATGCTGTTCGCGATGGCGCTCGCATCGGCTTCGGCGAGCTTCTGCTCGCGGATGAGCTCGACGATGGATTTGCCTTCGGGCGTGGTATCGGCGAGTGAGGCGTAGAGCGAGGCTTCGGCCAGCTGCTCGCGCGAAGCATCGCCGACCGGAACCAGGTGCGTCGCGCGCCGATTGCCGAAGGTGATCGTGCCGGTCTTGTCGATCAGCAGCGTATCGACGTCACCGGCCGCTTCGACCGCCCGGCCCGACTTGGCGACGAGATTGCGGGCCGACAGGCGATCCATGCCGGCGATGCCGATCGCCGACAGCAGGCCGCCGATGGTGGTGGGAATCAGCGTGACGAGCAGCGCGGCGAGCAGCGGCACCGACAGCGAGATGCCCGCGTACGAGGCCCAGGCCGGCAGCGTCATGACCACGAGCAAGAAGATCAGCGACAGCCCGATCAGCAGCACGGTCAGCGCGATCTCGTTGGGCGTCTTCTGGCGCGAAGCGCCTTCGACGAGCGCGATCATGCGATCGAGAAAGCTCTCGCCCGGATCGGCGCCGATGCGCACCACGATCGTGTCCGACACCACGCGCGTGCCGCCGGTGACCGCGCAGCGGTCCGAGCCCGATTCGCGAATCACCGACGCCGATTCGCCGGTGATCGCCGATTCGTCCACCGAGGCGATGCCGTCGATCACTTCGCCGTCGCCCGGAATCAATTGACCGGCTTCGACGAGCACCAGATCGCCGCGGCGCAGCGAGCGATTGCTGACGAGCTCGATGCGCCGGTCTTCGAGACTGGCGAGCCTCGCTGCCTGCGTTTCGGTTTGTGCGGATCGCAGCGCGTCGGCGCGTGCCTTGCCGCGGCCTTCGGCGAGCGCTTCGGCGAAGTTGGCGAAGATCACCGTGAACCAGAGCCACAGCGCGATCTGCAGGTTCAGGCCGAGCGCTTGGCCGCCGCTCGTGAAGCTCGCGAGCGTCGACACCGCGGCGACGACGGCGGTCATGAACATGGCGGGGTTGCGGAACTGCTTGCGCGGATCGAGCTTGGTCAACGATTCGATCAACGCGGGTTTGAGGAGCGCAGCGGATAGCAATGGCTGCGTTTGCGTCGTGCTCATAAAAGCTCCTTCGTTATGACCTCTCTCCCTGGGGAGAGGGCAGGGTTGAGGACTCGCAGCGCTGGACCTGCTTGCGACGAACAGGCCCTTCCCCTCGGTCCCTCTCCCGGAGGGAGGGGAAGAAGGGCATCAGAACTGCTGGCCGGCCAGCGTCGAGAAATGTTCGGCGACCGGCCCGAGCGCGAGCGTCGGGAAATAGGTCAGCGCGCCGACGATGAGGATCACGCCGATCAGCAGCGCGACGAAGATCGCGCCATGCGTGGGGAACGTGCCGGCCGAAGGCGGAATGCGCTTCTTGGCCGCGAGCGAACCCGCGATCGCGAGGATCGGCACGATCGGCCCGAAGCGGCCGATCAGCATCGCGATGCCGAGCAGCGTGTCGTGAAAGGCCGTGTTGGCCGTGAGCCCCGCGAAGGCCGAGCCGTTGTTGCCGGTCGCCGAGGTGTAGGCGTAGAGCATTTCGGACAAGCCATGCGGCCCCGGATTCGCGAGCCCCGCGACGCCGACCGGCAGCGCGATCGCGAACGCGCCAAGCACGAGGATACCGAGCGGCATCGGCATCAGCGCTGCGAACACCGCGAGCTTCATCTCGCGCGCTTCGATTTTCTTGCCGAGATATTCGGGCGTGCGGCCGACCATCAGGCCGGCGATGAACACCGTCAGCAGCGCGAACACGAGCATGCCGTAGAGGCCCGAGCCGACGCCGCCGAAGATCACTTCGCCGAGCTGGATCATCACCATCGGCACCAGCCCGCCGAGCGCGGTGAAGCTGTCGTGCATGGCGTTGACCGCGCCGCAGGAAGCCGCCGTCGTGAACACCGCGTAGATCACTGAAGACAGCGTGCCGAAGCGCACTTCCTTGCCTTCCATGTTGGCGAGCGCCGGATCGACGCCGGAGGCGACCGCGAATGGATTGCCCTGGCTTTCGGCCCAGTAGCCAGCGCCGATCGCGAGCATCAGCGGGATGAGCATGGCCGCGAACAAGGCCCAGGCCTGGCGCCTGTCGGAGGCCATGCGGCCGAACAGAAACACCAGGCCGCCCGCGAGCCCGAGAATGCCGAGCATCTGCAACGCATTGCTGAGCGGCGTCGGGTTCTCGTACGGGTGCGCGGAGTTGACGTTGTAGTAGCCGCCGCCGTTGGTGCCGAGAATCTTGATCGCTTCCTGCGAGGCGACCGGACCTTGCACGAGCGTCTGCTGCGCGCCTTCGAGCGTGCTTGCGGACACGCTGGCTACCAGATTCTGCGGCACGCCCTGCCAGACCAGCAGCAGCGCGAACACGATCGAAAGCGGCAGCAGCACGTAGAGCACGGCGCGCGTCATGTCGACGTAGAAGTTGCCGACGCTCGAAGTTTCGCGACGCACCAGGCCGCGCACGAGTGCGAGCACCACGGCGATGCCGGTCGCGGGCGACAGGAAGTTCTGCACGGTGAGCCCGAAGGCCTGCGAGAACATCGACATCGTCGATTCGCCGCCGTAGGACTGCCAGTTGGTGTTGGTGACGAAGCTGATCGCGGTATTGAGCGCGAGATGCCAGGACAGTCCCGGCAGGCCGCCCGGATTGAGTGGCAGCAGATTTTGGAACTTGAGGATCGCGAACAGCAGCGCGATGCCGGCGCCGTTCACGGCGAGCAGGGCGCGTGCGTATTCGCTCCAGTTCTGCTCGCGCTGCGCATCGACTCCGCAGGCGCCGTAGACGAGGCGCTCGGGCAGGGCCAGCGCGCCGCCGCGATCGGGCGAGAGCATGGCATGCAGGTAGCGGCCCGCGAGCGGACAGAGCACGAGCAACGCGGCGGTGTAGAACAGCAGCTGCAGCAGATCGGGCGCGTTCATCAGAACCGCTCCGCATGCAGCAGCGCGTAGAGCAGATAGGCCAGCAAGCCCATCGCGATCGTCCCGCCCCACCAGAATGCCAATGTCATGTGCCGTCCCTTTTTCGTTGAAGGTTGGGAGGGCGGCAGTATCGAAACCAGCGGCGCTAAGGCTCCATTCCGATCGGTGGCGCAGGATGTAAAGAATGCATAAAGACACGACACGGGCCAGAGCCCCGAAATGCGGGCGCAACGGTCTTACACTGCGTACCCGTCCCGGATGCCGTTGCCGAATTCGCCGAATGTCCAAGCCCCCACTTTCCATCGCCCGACCGCTGGCTGTGCTCGGCGGTGCCTGCCTGCTGCTGGCTGCCTGCGGAGGGCGCGATGTGCGCGACGAAGGGCCGATCACCTTCCAGCAATTCGAAGCCGCGGATGTCGATCACGACGGCAAACTGAGCAAGGCCGAACTCGAAGCCATCCCGGAGCTCGCACCCTATTTCGACAGGATGGATACCGATCACAGCGGTTTCCTGTCGTGGACCGAAGTCAGGGCGGGGCGCTTTCCGGTGTTTCGCATGCCGCGGCCCGGCGATAAGTCGGATGGAGAGTACCGATAGCGATCGACGTGCTATTTACGTTCCAAGCGAAACAATTTTAAATAAATGAGAACAGGCTAGGCCGGGACGCGAATGAAATCGCTGCTGCTGGTTTTCTGTGTACTGATTGCGGTGACGCTGCTGGCCCTGGGGCTGGCGGGCAAGAGACCGCGTCCCTCCGACGGCCGCTGGGTGCCGGTGAACGCCTCCGGCCGCGCCGGCCTCATCGTGCTCGCGATGACCGTCGCGCTGGCCGCGATCGCCTACCAGGCCGGCTGGATCTTCGCCCCGCGCGGAGCGACCAAGGTCTGGACTTCGGAGGCCGCGCCGCCCATCGGCGTCGGCAACACGTCGCCGATGGTTCCGAAATCGCTCTGGAACGAAGCCGCGGTGGCCCAACAGGCCGCCGATGCGCGCCGGGCCGCGGGTATCGGCGACGAGCCAGGCTCGCCGGCCCAGGCGCCCACGCCCGAGGCCGCAGCCCAGCCGGCATCCGCAGGGCCGGCGGAATCGGAGCCGAGCCTGGCCCAGGTGAAAGCGCGATTGCAGGCCCAGGTGCCCCCATCGAATTCCACCACCCCGCTCGCCGCCGCCGGACCCGAGCCGCCGCCCTGCGATTGTGCGAATCGATCCGCGACGTCCGCCGCCCCGAAGACCAGGCCCGCCGCGGGTGGCGCTGCGTCCAGGCGCTCGACGCGGTCGACGGCGAGCCGATCGGTCGCCGCCGCGCGCGACGGACACGTCGATGTCTGCGACCTGCAGCGCCGCTACGGTACCGACCAGCTGTCGTATTACGGGCTGGCCGAATCCGGGCCGGGAGCGGTTTCGTCGGGCGCGTACGCGCGGCCCTCCGACAGCGCCGGCTCGGTGCTCGTGCGCAACCGACTGGGCCCTGCGCAGCGCGCCGAAGTGGTGCGTATCAGCATCGACGGCGGCGCTGCGGGCGAACTGCGGCTCGGCCCCGGCAAGACTTCCGGGTCGGTGCGCCTGCGCGTTGCGGCCGGCAGAGCGCGCTATCGCTTGAGCGGCTACACCGACTTCGCCGACGGCCGTCGCGTTCCGATCGCCGGCGAAGGCTGGATCGTCGAAGGCGACGTTTCGCTGCAGGTTCGCACCGCCGATGCGAGTGGCGGTGGAGCGCTGTATCTGGAGCCGGGCTGAGCAACTCCGCTTAAGCTGCTGCGCTCCGCGTCTCGCACGAGGGCGATGCTCGCAATCCACATTCGATCTGCATTCGCTCACGACGCCTGAACGAAGTTTCCCAGTGAACTTTCATCCCAAGGGAATACCCATGTCCGACCTGCTCAAGCTCATGCTCGCCACGATCGTCGCGTTGTCGATGGCGGGCTGCTCCCACCGGAAAACACAGGTGGCCGCCTCGCCCGAGGTGGTCATCGAGGCCATCGACGTCGGTGACGATGTTTCGATCACGAGCAAGAACGGCAAGCTGCACCGCTTCATCGTGACGCGCATGACCAACAAGGCGCTCTACGGCGACGGCTACAAGGTCACCTACGGCGAGATGAGCAGCTTCGAGATCAAGAAGAAGGCCAAGAAGCGAAAGGACGGGCCTGAGCCTGTCGATCTCGACGCGGAGCCCGCGACGGCTCCGTAAGCGCTCCGCAGGGGGCGCCGACGAGCCGGGCGCGCGCTCAGCCGGCGGTCGCCAGCGGCCGGGCCTGCTCGCGAAGCGAGCGCTGCAATACCGCCGACAGCGCGGCCACGTGCCGGCGCAGTTCGGGTACCGCGGTGGCCTCCCAATGCTGGGCGCGCAGGAACGGGCCGACGTAGTGCAGCACCGGCGACGGGCGCCCGTCCTGGCCGACGAGCCGGTAGTCGCCGTCGACGATCAGGCCGAGTCCGAGCTCGTCGGGCGTCAGCAGGCCGTCGTCGCGCAGCTGGGCGATCAGCGCTTCGCCGGTCGTGCGCGTATCGCTTTCCGGCCCCGTGCAATTGATCACGCAGCCGACGCCCAGGCGCTCGATGCGGTCGCCGCCGCGCGGCTTCCAGAGCACCTCGACGCCGTCGGCGTGATCCTCGTAGCCGGTCACGCGCCCGGCGAGCACCTGCAGGTCGCCGTCGGCGCGTTCGGCGTCGAGCAGCCGGCCGAGCGCCGGGGCGCAGCGATGGCGATGCGTATCCCAGAAGGTGCGCAGATGACGGATGAAACGGCGCCGTTCCTGGGTCGACAGCGCCTGCCAGAGCGTCGGCGTCGCCGCGCGCAGGCTGCCGATGATGTCGCGCCAGTCGACGTCCGCGCTGCGTGCGAGCTCGAGTTCCTGGCGCAGCCCGCGCAGGTAGTCGGCCGCGTTCGGCGTGGCGGGCAGGCGCTTGGGCAGGCCGCTGGTGTAGACCGGGTGGATTTCGAGTTCGCGATGCGGCTGCGGCAGCAGGCCGCGACGCGACAGCGCGTAGATCGGCGCGTGATGGCCGCGCGCGCGCAGGCTCAGCAGGGTGTCGAGCATGGTCAGGCCGGTGCCGATCAGAAATGCCGGCTCGTCAGGCTTGACCACGTAGAGCGCATCGGCACGCCAGGGGTCGCGCACGTAGCGCGGGTGGCTGTAGAAGCCCTCGTATTCGGGCGCCACGCGCGGATCGGCCGGGGCGAAGTTGCCGAGCGCGAGCACCACGCGATCGGCTTCGATCACCCGGCGCGGCTTGAAGTGCACGCGGGCCCCTTCGCCGACCACTTCGATGCGCTCGACGTCGCCGACCATGGGCCGGTATTCGCTGCCCGCGGGCGCGGCGCGCGCGGCTTCGCGCGTGATCCATTCGAGGTAATCGCCGAACAGCCGGCGCGAGACGAAGCTGTTGGCCGACAGCTCCGGGTCTTCGCGCCGGGCGTAGCGCAGGAAGCTGTCGTCGTCGTCCGGAAACGCGCTCATGCGCCCGGCCGGCACGTTGAGCACGTGCTCGTCGGTGCGCGTGCCGTAGGCCAGGCCGCGGGCCATCAGGCCCGAGCGGTTGATCAGCACCACACGCAGCGGTTCGCTGGCCTGGCGCAGCAACTGGGCGGCTGTGACGGCGCCGCAAAAGCCGGCTCCGATGATGACGACGGTCTTCATGTGGGTTCCATTCGAGGTCGGGCCCGATGCCTGGCAACCAAGCCAGTCAGATTAGGCGTGGACTGTTGCAGCCTATCGATCGCAACGATGAGTGCACCAATATCGAAACCGTCTAAAAACGCCGCTCCAGGTGAATTTGCGCCGCATTTCCGTCATAAGGCCTTGCGAATGCGCGGGGCAGATCGGGCCGTCGTAGGGCCTGGCTCGACCGTCCCGCGAGGGCTTCGGCCACGCGTGCCCTACAGCGAGGCAAAGCGCTCGGTTGCCGCGACCAGCCTCGACAGCACGCCCGGCTCGCTCGCCGCGTGGCCGGCGTCGCCGACGATCTGCAGGTCGGCCTCGGGCCAGGCACGGTGCAGATCCCAGGCCGACTTGATCGGGCAGACCACGTCGTAGCGGCCCTGCACGATCACGCCCGGAATGTGGCGGATGCGGTAGGCATCTTCGAGCAGCTGGTTCGGCGAGCGGAAGAAGCCGTTGTTGACGAAGTAATGGCACTCGATGCGCGCGAAGGCCTCGGCGAAGTGGTCCTCGCCGAAGCGGGCGACCATGTCGCGGCTCGGCAGCAGCTTGCTGGTCGCGCCTTCCCAGATGCTCCAGGCGCGCGCGGCCTCGCGACGCACCTGGACATCGTCGCTGGTCAGCCGGCGGTGATAGGCGTGCAGCAGGTCGTCGCGCTCCTCGCGCGGAATCGGCTTGAGGTAATGCTCCCAGGCATCCGGGAACAGCCAGTTGGCGCCCTCCTGGTAGAACCAGCGGATCTCCTCCGGGCGCAGCAGGAAGATGCCGCGCAGCACCAGCGCGCGCACCGCGTCCGGGTGCGTCTGCGCGTAGGCCAGCGCGAGGGTCGAGCCCCACGATCCGCCGAACACCACCCAGCGCTCGATGCCGAGCAGCCCGCGGATGCGCTCGATGTCGGCGACCAGGTCCCAGGTGGTGTTGTCGCGCAGCTCGGCATGCGGCTTCGAGCGGCCGCAGCCGCGCTGGTCGAACAGCACGATGCGGTAGAGCTGCGGGTTGAAGAACTGACGATGCCAGGGCTCGGTGCCGCCGCCCGGACCGCCGTGGACGAACACCACCGGCTTGCCGCGCGGGTTGCCGCATTCCTCGATGTAGATCTCGTGCAGCTCCGAGACCTTGAGACGGTGCGTGCGGTACGGCTCGACGGCAGGATAAGGCTGGCCCATGGCAGGTCTTGGAGGCTTGCTGAAGATGCGGGTGGCCGGCCGGATGCGGGTGACAGGCCGCTCGTGATTTTCGATATCGACGTGTCGGTAGCTTACCCCAGGCGCTCGCCCGTTCCGACCGCGAAACCGTCCTGATCGCGGCCACGGTCTATGGGCTGAGGCGCTTGCACGTGCTTGTTGCGGAACAGCATTTGTTCATCCGGGAGGCCTGGGCTAGCATCGTTCGGTGAGCTTCCCGCCGGCCTTCGGCCGGCCTCGCACCCGGGGTTTTCAGTGCAAAGGATTCATTGGTTTTCCACGCTGCTGCTGGGTTTCGCGGCGGCATCGAGCGCCCAGCAGGCGGCGCAGCCGGCGCCCGCGGAAGCCGCGCCGCTGAGCGCGCCGGTCGGCACCGATCCGGTCGTAACGCAGCCTGCCGCCGCTGTCGAAGCCGTGACGAATGTTGTCGATCGGGCCGCCGATGCGGCCGAACCTGCGGCGCCGGCCGAGGCCGCCGAAGCGCCCGGCCAGGCGCCCGTGCAGGCGGTGGTGCCGGGCACGCCGGCGGCTGCCACTGCGGCGGTCGCCGGCAGCACCGCCCCGCGCGAAGGCAAGATACCGGCGCTCGATTCCAGGCTGTTTCCGCGCTACGACTCGCTCCAGCCCAAGGTCGCGTTCTGGACCAAGGTGTTCGGTCAGTATTCCGAGAACCAGAGCGCCATCCACTCGTCGACCTACCCGAACAAGGTATTCGAGGTGCTCGATTTCCGCGCCGACGCGATGCGCCTCGACAAGCTCGCGCTCGCCAGGCTCAAGAACGACGAGGAGACCCGGGCCAAGGCGCGCTACAACCGCCTGCTCGAAGAAGTCGACAGGCTGCGCGACAGCCCGCAGCAACTCAACGAAGAACAGCGCCGCGTCTGGCAGCTCTATGCCGATGTCCCGGGCGAGCGCCGCTTCCGCGATGCGGTCGGCACCCTGCGCGCCCAGCGAGGGCTCAAGGAGCGCACCGCGCTCGCGCTCGAGACTTCGGGCAAGTACATGCCGGCGATGGAAAGCATCTTCCGCAGCTACGGCCTGCCGGTGCAGCTCACCCGGCTGCCGTTGGTGGAGTCGAGCTTCAACGTCGAGGCCTATTCCAAGGTCGGCGCGGCCGGCCTGTGGCAGTTCATGCCTTCGTCCGCGAAGATCTATATGCGCTTGAACGAGGTCGTCGACGATCGTCGCGACCCATGGACCAGCACCGACGCCGCCGCCCGCCATCTGCGCGACGACTACAACGCGTTGGGCGCCTGGCCGCTCGCGCTGACCGCGTACAACCACGGCCGCGGCGGCATCGCGCGCGGCCTGCAGAAGGTCAACGGCAACACGCTGCCCGACCTGATCGCGCGCTACGACGCCAAGAGCTTCGGCTTCGCCTCGCAGAACTTCTATGCGGAATTCCTCGCCGCCTCCGACGTCGAGCGCGAATGGAAGACGCATTTCGGCGAGCAACTGCAACGCAATGCGCCGCTGCGCTACGACACCGTCGAGACCAAGCACTACGTGCCGTACGAAACCCTGCGCCGGCTCTGCGACGCCGACGATGAGGTGTTCCGCAAGCTCAATCCGGCGTACCGGCCCGAGGTCATCGAAGGCAAGCTCTACGTGCCGCCGGGCCATGTGATCCGCATTCCGGCCGGACATGCGAGCGCGTTCAACGTCGGCTACGCCAAGCTCGGCAGCAGTGAGCGCTTCGACAGCCAGCGCAGTTTCTTTCTGTTGCACAAGGTCGCCAAGGGCGAATCGCTCGGCAAGATCGCCAAGCAGTACGGCACCAGCGTCGCCTCCATCAAGAGCGCGAGCGGGCTCAAGAACGACAGCGTGCGGATCGGCCAGCTACTCAAGGTGCCGCCGCGCGAGGAGCGCCGGCCGGGGCCGGTGATCGTGGCGGTGGGCGAATCCAAGCCCAGTCTCACGCGCGCCGAAACCGCAGCCGTCGAGGCCGAGCGCCGCGAGCAGGCCAGGCCGGCCGCCAGGAGCAAGCCCAAGGCACCGCGCACGCACAAGGTGCGCTCGGGACAGACGCTCAGCAGCATCGCCAAGCAGTACAAGGTCAGCGTGAATTCGCTGCGCGATGCCAACGGCATCGACGGCAGTCATCTGGCCGTTGGGCAAAAGCTGCGCATTCCGGCGAGCTGAGAACACCCCGACTCAGCTGCTGTGCTCGGCAGCCCGCATGCGGGCGGTGCTCGAAATCCTTGCGTGTATCGATCACGCTTCGTCGCCGGCTTGCCGATGCGTGACATTGAATCCCTCATCGGCCGGGCCATCGACCCGCGCTCCGTCCGCATGCGGACTGTCTTCGCTCACGACGCTGATTCGGGGTTTTCTGCGCGGTGTAAGAAGTTTTTAAGATTCGCTGACGAAACATTTAGCAACGCGGCCAAGGCCGCGTTCCTAGACTGCGCTCCTCGAAAATTTCTTTCAGGAGCTTCCGATGACCTTCCCGACCGCGCCGCGCTACGATCTCTACGCCGGCATCCATAAAGCCCTGCGCGCCTTCATGGCGGACACGCTCGTCGCCATCGGCCGCATGGATGAGGGCGATGCCGCCGACACCGGTCCCGCGCTGGCGCAGCTGCGCGCCCTGCTCGGCTGCATGAGGGCGCATCTGGGCCACGAGAACGAGTTCATCCATCCGCTGCTCGAAAGTGTCGCCGTCGGCGCGGCAGCGCGCATTTCGATCGAGCATGTCGAGCATCAGCGCGAGATCGCCACGCTCGAAGCACAGGTCGACGCCTTCGAAGCGGCCGACGCCTCGGCGCGCCCGGCGCTCGCGCTGAAGCTGTATCGGGAGCTCGCGTTGTTCGTGGGCGAGAACTTCTCGCACATGCAGTACGAGGAAGTGGTGCATGGGGCGCAGCTGTGGGCGCACTGCAGCGACGCGCAGCTGCTCGATCTCGAACATCGCATCGTCGCCTCGCAGACGCCCGACGAAGCCATGCTCGTGCTGCGCTGGATGCTGCCGTACATGACGCACGCCGAACGCTGCGCTTTGCTGTTCGGCATGCGCGCGATGGTGCCGGCGCCGGTGTTCGCGGCGGTGCTCGAGCTCGCGCGTGCGCATCTGCGCGAAGGCGACTGGATCAAGCTCGACGCGGCACTGTCGGCACCGAGCTTGCGCGCGGCTTGAAATGCCGGTGGGTTACGGGCGGCGCGCCGAGCCGGCCTACCGAGGCGCAGCTGGCACCAGGCCTCGCAATGCCACTTCGAGTACCTCGTCGCGGCCTTCGCGAATGCCGACGATCGTCGGCATGACCGCAACGGTCGGCAGCACGCCGATGCCGTGCAGCTGCGTGCCGTCGTGCTTGAGCACGCGCATGCCGGTGAACGCCAGGCCCAGGCCGCCCGGCAGTCCGAACTGGCGAATGTTGCCGTTGGTGCCGGCGGTTGGCGAGCCCACGATTTCGCCGAGCTTCAAGCCTTCGACGTAGCCCATGACCGACTCGGCGTAGCTGATCGCGCGCTCGTCGGTCAGAAAGGCCACGCGTCCGCCGATGTGCGGCTGCGCAGGTTGCAGGTTCCAACCCATGCCGTCGAAGCCGGCGGGCCAGTCGCGATCCGGCCGCGTGATCTTCGGCACGAACATCCATTGCGTCTGCTCGGGTTCGCGCAGCAGGTGGCGCAGGATTTCGTGGTTGTCCTTGGGATAGCCGCGCAGATCGAAAATCACGCCCTTGGCCGCAGCAAGCGTATCGAGGTGAGCGCGAATCTCGTCCATCGGCGTGGTGCGCAGGTCCACGTACCAGATGTCGGGACGCAGCTGTTCGACGTGGGCGCGCGGCTGATCGGGCATCGGTGTGCGCCGCTCGGGCTTGAGTTCCACTTGCAGCTGCCGACTGCCGCGCTCGATGTCGAGACGCTTGGCCACGGCCGGATCGCCTCCGCCCAGGCGGCCCGCCCACAAGCGCCGCCACTGCGGAGAGCCGGAAAGCAGGGCGTCTTCGTCGCGTGCGAGCGCTTCGGTGGCCACGCCGTCGATCTTCACGATCACGTCGCCGACCTGTACGTTTTGCGGCACCAGCGTTTGCGTGACGACGGCGCGGCCTTCGATCCAGCCGATGGCCAGCGGCAGTTCGCCGTACGGCTGCTTCGGGGCTCCGCCGAGCGTCACCCTGCCGTGGCCGTCGTGCGCCGCGTGCACCAGGCGTTGCAGCACGCGCTGCATCGCCTCGGCATCCGCTGCCTGCCTTGCGGCTGCGAGCAGCTTCGGCAGCTCGGCGTTCCAGTCGGTCTGCACCACGTCGAAGTAGGGATAGAAGTGCTGGAAGGCGTTCCAGGCCACGACCGCCGCTGCGATGCGCACGCGCTCGTCGCCGTAGCTCTGGAAATTCGCAGGCAATGCCGGCGGCTGATAAGGCGCCGTCGCCAGGCGCGGCAGCGTGCTGCGCGCATCGCTGTACAGCGCCAGCGGCATGAAGGCGTGCAAAGTGTCCGCAAGGCGCAGGTCCAGCACGTCGCCCGGCATGGCGTGTTCGGCGAACAGCGGGCCTTGCGGCAAGGCGAGCGGCGTGATTGCCAGCGACTGCTTGCCCGCATGCGGCTCCTGCGTGTCGAGCCAGAAGCGATGCGCGCGCGAGCCCTGCGTCCAGCCCGCAATCGTGCGCGCGTCCTGCTCGAAGCCTGCGTTGGGGATGGTCACGCGACGCCACTGATCGCTTCCAGCCGGCGCGACCCGCAGTTCGAGATCGTCGGCCCCTAGCGAGCCCGCGCCGCGCATGAACACGCCGAAGACGATGCGCTCCGCTTCATCGGCCACCGTTGCCTCGATTTCGTAAACCTGCCAGTCGGGCCTGCGCACCGGGTGTTCTTCCATTTTGAGCAGCTGGATCGAACGCTGGTTCGCCATGACGTTGAGATACAGATGCCCGCGCGTGTCGTCGGCCTGCTTCTGCTGCACGCGCAGCGCGCCGCGCAACTGGATGCGCATGCCGCGATAGGGCTTGGCATCGACGAACTGCGTGATCATGCCCGCGCCGGGATCATTGACCGCTGCTTCACGATTCAGGCGCAGGCTTTTGTACAGCCGATCGATTCCTCCCAATCCAGCGCCGTAGTGCTGCCAGGCCACCACTTGCAGCCCGCCGGTGTCGCTTGGCAGCGGCGTGAACGGATGCGGCTCACCGTCGGCGTAGAACTTGAGGTTGTGGGCAAGCGGCGCGAATGCCGCTTCGAGCGCCGGACGCAGTTGCTGCGTGTCGTGGACTTGCAACATGCGGCCCGCGCCTTCGACGGCGAAGCGTGTCCACCAGTCGGCTTCGAAGGCTTCATCGCCCGGATAGAACCAGCGCACGTAGCCGTAGACCTTGGCGAACGCGACGAGCGCCTGGTCTTCGGGCGACAGCGCGGAAGCGGCTTCCGGTTGCGGTGGTGACTTGGCTTGCGGCGTGCTGCTGCAAGCGCCTAGCGACAACGACAGCAACACCCAGCACGACGACAACAGCTGCGATCCCCAGCGCATAACGGTCTCCCTATCCGATGCGTCTTAGTCTGCCGAAGCCATGCAGGTAAAAACGAGAACCGTGGCACATCAAGACGAAGCGCTACAAACCGCAACAAAGCCTTCATCTGCGCCGCTTACGCTCGGCTGGCTTCTCATCACGTACCTCACTACGAGCCAGGAGACAGGGAATGTCCAAGCGAGTCGAGTCGTCGCGTCGCGGGTTCTTGAAATCGTCGGCTGGCGCTGCGGGTGGCCTGTTGCTCGGCGGCTGTCTGCCGGGTGTGCTGGCCGCGCGGCAGGCGCCGGTGGTGGTGGCTGCGGATGCGTCGCGGCCGCGGGCCGACTGGGGTTTGCAGATCGGCGATGTGCTCGCCGACCGGGCCATCGTCTGGAGCCGGGCCGATCGCGAATCGCGGCTCGTCGTGGAGTGGTCGCTCGATGCGCAGTTCGACCAGAAGCAGCGCATCGTCGGACCTTATGCGCTCGAAGCCTCGGACTACACCGCGCGCGTCGACCTGAGCGGCTTGCCGCAGGGGCGCGAGATCTACGTGCGCACGATGTTCCAGAACCTCGACGACGAAGCGGCCGAGAGCGAGCCCGTGAACGGCGTGTTCCGCACGCGTCCGCGGCGTCGCGAAGGTCTGCGCTTCGTCTGGGGTGGAGACACCGCGGGGCAGGGCTGGGGCATCAATCCGGACGATGGCGGCATGCGCTGCTACGAGGCGATGCGCGCGGTCGATCCGGATTTCTTCCTGCATTCGGGCGACACCATCTACGCCGACGGGCCGATGAAGCCCGAAGTGGCGCTCGCCGATGGAAGCTGGTGGTACAACGCGTTTCTCGACGCGGTGCCCGAGAAGACCAAGGTCGCCGAGACGCTGCGCGAATATCACCGCGCGTATCTGTACAACCTGCACGATCACCATGTCCGCGCGTTCAACGCGCAGGTGCCGCAGATCTGGCAGTGGGACGATCACGAGGTCACCAACAACTGGTCGGCCGCCAAGGATCTGTCGGCCAACGCGGCGTACACCGAGAAGCGCGTGCAGACGCTCGTCGCACGTGCGACCAAGGCCTTTCTCGATTACGCGCCGATGCGCTCGCACACGCAGGACGAAGCACAGCGTGTCTATCGGCGCATTCCGTATGGCGACGATCTCGATGTCTTCGTGCTCGACATGCGCAGCTATCGCGGGCCGAACAGCTACAACCGCCAGGGCTCGCGGAGTGAGGCGACCGCCTTCCTGGGCGCCGAACAGATCGCCTGGCTCAAGCGCGGCCTGCGTGATTCGACCGCCACCTGGAAAGTCATCGCGGCTGACATGCCGATCGGCCTGCTCGTCGGCGATGGGGTCGATGCGCAGCAACGTCCACAGTTCGAAGCGATCGCCAACGGCAACGGCCCGGTGCTCGGACGCGAATTCGAGATCGCCGAAATCCTGCGCTTCATCAAGCGCAGCCGTATCGGCAACACCGTGTGGCTGACGGCCGACGTGCATTACTGCGCCGCGCATCGCTACGAGCCGAAGCAGGCGCGCTTCGATGACTTCGAGCCGTTCTGGGAATTCGTCGCCGGACCACTGCACGCGGGCACCTTCGGCCCGGGCGAACTCGATGACACCTTCGGCCCGCAACTGGTGTTCGCCAAGGCGCCGCCGAAGGGGCAGAGCAATCTGCCGCCGAGCGCCAACTACCAGTTCTTCGGCCAGGTCGACATCGATGCGCGTACGCGCGCGATGACGGTGGCGCTCAAGGACAGCACGGGCGCGACCTTGTTTGCCCAGACGCTCGAGGCGCAGCGGCGGTAGGCCCGGCGTGCGTTCTCCACTCGGGAGCAGGTGGCGCGTAGCGCCGGACGAGGGATTTTCGGGATGGGCGACGCCCCGCTATGACGGCGAAGCCTCACACGGCCCTTTGCGGGCGGCAGGGGGAGACAACAGCAGACGCCAGGCTTCGAGCTTGGCCGCGTAGTTCAGCGTCGCATGCGCCGGGCTCGTCGACGGCAGGCGTGCGAAGCGCGGCGGCGAGGCGAGCGCGGGCAGGCGCACGTAGCGCTTGAAGCTCTGCTCGGCCTTGCTGCCGTTGAAGAACACGCGCTCGATGCGCGGATGATCGCGCAGCAGCGTGGCGAGATCGTTCGGCTCGATGCTGTCTTCGACGATGCTCGAATCGAGGCTGCCTTGACGGATGCAGCACTTGAGCACGTCCCAGAGCGCGAGGCCGTGGTGTTGCAGCAGACGCAGGCGGTCGGCATAAGCCAGCTCGCGATGGGCGCCGAACAGATCGCCCATGATCCTCCAGAAGGCGTTCTGCGGGTGCGCGTAATACTGGTTCGCCTGTAGCGAAAGCGCGCCGGGCATCGAGCCGAGCACCAGCGTATGCGCACGCTCGTCCACCACCGCCGGAAAGCTGTAGATCAAGGTCATGCGCGCATTAAAGCAGGCCTGCAAGCAAAAGGCCGGTCGTCCTACCGGCCTTTGCGTTCGACGCGTGTTCTACGCGGAAACGATGCGGGAATCGATCAGCCGCTGACGAGCAGCTGATCGATCTCGGCCAGATCGCTTTCGGTGAGCCGTCCCGCCGCCGATTTCAGCGTGAGGATCGACACCAGATAGTCGTAGCGCGCGCGTGCGTAGTCGCGCTGCGCGCTGAACAGCAGGCTTTGCGCGTTGAGCACGTCGACGGTCGTGCGCGTGCCGACTTCGAGGCCGGTCTCGCTGGCCTGCAGCGCGGTCTGATTCGAGATCACGGCTTGCTTGAGCGCCTTCACGCGGGCTGAGCCCGAAAGCACTTTGAGGTAGGCATCGCGCGTCTGCCTTGCGACGCTGCGCTGGCTGCCGAGCAGTTCGGCCTTGCGCTGATCTTCGACATTCGCCGCCTGGCGCGTCTGCGAGTTGACTAGAAAACCGCTGAAGATCGGGACGTTCACCTGCACGGCGACGCTCGGTCCTCTGTTTTCTTGATAGAAGTCACCGATTTCCGATTTGCGTTCTTTGCTGTCCTGGCTGATGTCCGTGTACTGGCCGACGAGGTTGAGCGTCGGATAATGCCCCGCTCTTGCGATATCCACGTCACGCCCTGCGAGTTCGGCGTTGATGCGCGCGATCGCGAGGTCGAAATTATTGTCCTTGGCCGAGGAGAGCCAGGCGTTCATGTCTTCGGGTTGCGGGCCCGGCAACGGAATCTCTTCCTGCAACGCAACCAGCCGCGCGTCCTGCTGGCCGGTAACTTCAAGCAGGGCTTCGCGCGCGGAGGCGAGCGCCTGTTCGGCTGCGATGACGTCGGCCGTGGTGACGTCATAGCTGGCCTGGGCTTCCTGCACGTCCGTGATCGCCGAAAGACCGACGTCGAAGCGCTTCTTGGCCTGCTCGAGCTGGCGTTCCAGCGAAGCTTTGCGAGCCCCCGTATAGCGCAGGTCGTCGTTGGCCGCGAGATAGTTGAAGTAGGCCTGGGCCGAACGCAGCAGCAGGTTTTGCTCGGCTGCGCGGAACGAGGCCTGAGCGAGCGCGAGCTGATCGGCCGACTTCGAGAGCCTAAGGAACGAGGCCCAATCGAACAGCGGTTGGGTCAGGCTGATGTTGAGGTTCTTGTTGGTGTCGTTGGTGTTGAAGCGCCTGCCGATCGGCGTCGGACGCAACTCGGTGTCCTGACGGCCATCGCCGTCGGCATCCACCGGATTTCCGCTGGAATCAGTGATTGGCACGCCGATTTCGGAGATTTGCTCCTGTGATCCGATGGAGTGCCCTTTGCCATAGGAGTAGCTGCCCGAAATCAACGGCAGCAACGCCGCCCGCGCCTGAGGCCTGGCTTCGAGCGCCGCGTCGCGCTGATGCGCGGCGGCCGCGATCTGCGCATCGTTGTCCGCCGCCAGGCGATAGACGTTGACGAGCTCGTTGGCCCAGGCCGACGAAGTCGACAGCGCGAGCACGGGAAAGAGCGCGGCAGCAGCCGCTTTGAATGCCGACAGGCGCATCGCGAAAATCCCCCAATGAAAGCTTTTTAGTAGACGCAGTGGTTACCGATCAGACGGCTTCAGTACCGCGGCACCCTCGCATCGATTTGCTCGGACCAGGCATCGATTCCACCTTCCAGGTGCGAGACCTGGGTGAAACCGTTGTGCTCCAGGAAGCGGCTTGCGTGTTCGCTGCGAACGCCGTGGTGGCATAAGACGGCGATCGGAGCCTGCGGGTTTAATTCGCCGATGCGATCGGGCAAGTCCATCAGCGGAATGTTGACCGCGCCGGGCAGCGAGGCGATGGCGACCTCCTCGGGCATGCGGACGTCGAGCACGGTGGCGCCCGAGGCGATGAGGGCTTGGAACTGGGAGGGGCTCAGGGTCTGCATGGTCATGGTTCGAAATGTTCTTGAACGCCGGAGTATCTCACTCCGTACAGATGGCGGGCCAAGCCTTTCGGCCCGATACCGGTGCAGGGGCAAGATCGATGCCGCCGCCATGCCCGGTCGATCGCGCGCAAGCCGCGAAAGGCTTTTGCGAGCGCTTTGGGGCCCATGCGATAGTGTCGCGATGACTGCTGCTTCCACCGTGATTTCCGCTCCCCAATTCGTGCTCGCCTCGCGCTCGCCGAGGCGCGTGGCGATGCTGCGCGGCGTCGGTTACGTGTTCGATTGCAAGCCTGCCGACGTGCCCGAGAAAGCCGCCGCCTGCGAGTCTCCCGAAGCCTTCGCGCGCCGGCTGGCGCTGTCCAAGGCGCGTACGGCGGACACTGGCGGACACGTGCATGGCGGACACTCCGCGGGCGGCGGATTGTTCGTGCTCGGTGCGGATACCGACGTGTCGATCGATGGCGAGATTCTCGGCAAGCCGAACGATCGGGAGGATGCGCTGGCCATGCTCGCCCGGCTGTCGGGTCGCACGCACCGGGTCTGCTCGGCCGTCGCCCTCGTGCGCGGCGAGGTGGTCTACGAGGCGCTCAGCGTCACCGAAGTGAGCTTCGGCCCGATCACCCCCGAAGACGCCGCCGCCTACTGGGCCAGCGGCGAGCCGGCCGACAAGGCCGGTGCCTATGCGATCCAGGGCGGAGCCGCGCGCTGGATACGCGAAATTCGCGGCAGTTACACCGGCGTGGTCGGCCTGCCGCTTTTCGAAACCTGCGAGCTGTTGGCCAAGGCTGGCATCAAACCGTCTCCCGTTCCCCGTCTCTCGTCTCCCGGCGCATGAGCACCGAAATCCTCGTCAACATCGGTCCGCAGGAAACCCGCGTGGCCCTCGTCGAGAACGGAGCCGCGCAGGAGATCCATATTCAGCGCGCCTCGCGCCACGGCCTCGTCGGCAACATCTACAAGGGCCGCGTCCAGCGGGTCTTGCCGGGCATGCAGGCCGCTTTCGTCGAGATCGGGCTCGAGCGCACCGCGTTCCTGCACGTGGCCGACATGGTGCCGACGCAGAACGCCAACGGCGAGCCGCTGCCGCAGCCGCCGATCGGCAAGCTGCTCAGCGAAGGCCAGGACGTGCTCGTGCAGATCCTCAAGGATCCGCTCGGTACCAAGGGCGCGCGGCTCACGACCCTGCTGTCGGTGCCGTCGCGCTATCTCGTGCTGCTGCCGTTCGAGCCGCACGCGGGCGTTTCGGCGCGCATCGAGGACGAGGCCGAGCGCCACCGGCTCAAGGACATCGTCGCCGGCCTGCATCAGCGCCTGTGCCCGCAGTTCGGCGTGATCGCGCGTACCGCGGCCGAAGGCGCGAGCGAGGATGCGCTCGCGCACGATCTGGAGTTTCTGCTGCGCCTGTGGACTTCGGTGAGCCAGGGCAGCCGCATGGCCCAGCACGGCACGCTCGTGCACGGCGATCTGCCGCTGTCGATGCGCATCCTGCGCGACCTGCTCGGCACCGACGTCGAGCGCGTGCGCATCGACAGCGCCAGCGAGTTCGCCAAGCTCAAGCAGTTCGCGCTCGATTTCGTGCCGGGCGGAGCGCATCTGGTCGGGCTCTACGAGGGCCATGCGCCGATCTTCGATCTCTACGGTGTCGAGGACGACATCGGCCGGGCGCTCACGCGCAAGGTCGATCTCAAGTCCGGCGGCCATCTGGTGATCGACCAGACCGAGGCGATGACGACGATCGACGTCAATACCGGCGCCTTCACCGGCCATCGCAATCTCGAGGAAACCATCCTCAAGACCAATCTCGAGGCCACGCAGGCGATCGCGCGGCAGCTGCGCCTGAGGAACCTCGGCGGCATCATCATTCTCGACTTCATCGACATGAAGAACGAGGACCATCGCGCGCAGGTGCTGCGCGCCCTGGAGAAGGAGCTCAAGCGCGATCCGGCGCGCACCCAGGTGCACGATTTCTCGCCACTGGGCCTGGTCGAGATGACGCGCAAGCGCACGCGCGAATCGCTGGGGCATATCCTTTGCGAGCCCTGCACCGTATGCGAAGGACGCGGCAGCGTGAAGACGGTCGAAACGGTCTGCCACGAGATCACCCGCGAAGTGCAGCGCGCCGCGCGCCAGTTCGAGGCCAAGGCGTTTCTGGTGCTCGCCGCACCGCAGGTGGTGCAGCGGCTCACCGAAGACCAGCCGATGGGCCTGGCCGAACTCGAAGCCCAGCTCAACCGACCGATCCGGACCAAGCCCGAGGCCACCTACCATCAGGAGAACTTCGACGTCGTGCCGCTATGAGCGATCGGGCGGCGCACTGCGCCCCTTGTCCGCCCATTCAGCGCTCGGACGCCACGGCCTGACGATGCTCGCGTTTTCCGCTTCGAATCCTGCCCCTGCATGGACCGGGTAAAACGCCGCTGGTGGACCGCGACGACGACCGTGCTCGCCCTGGTGGTGGTGATCGCGGCCGTCATCAGCGGGCTGTTCCAGCTCGCGGTGATGGCGTTGCCGGGGTATCGCGAGCAGCTTTCGGGCTACGTCAGCCGCGTCGCCAACCGGCCGATCGACATCGGCGGCGTCGCCCTGGTCTGGCACCGCTTCCGCCCACTGCTCGAGCTCGACGACATCGTCATCTACGGCGAAGACGGCCAGACCCCGGCGCTGTCCGCCGAACGCCTGCGCATCGGTTTCGGCCTGCTGCGGCTCGTGCGCGGCGATACGTTTCCGGACCAGATCGAGCTCGCCGGGCTCGATGTCGTCGTGCAGATCGACCGCGACAACCAGGTCACCCTGCGCGGCTTCGACACCGCCGGGCCGGCCAAGTCCACGCACGACTGGCAGCACGACATCGCCCGCTTCGACGAGATCCGCCTGGCCGATTGCCGCGTGCTCGTCGAAGACGCGCGGCTCTCGGGTGGCAATCCGCAGTTTCGTCTGGTCGAGGCGCTCGCGCGCCGGCGCTTCGGCGGCGCCTCGCTCGAAGCCCAGGTCGAGCTGCCGAGCTTCATGGGGAAGAGCGCGGAGTTCGAAGCCGATCTCGACGGCGATCCGGCCGATTTCGAATCGATCGAAGGTAGCTGGTCTTTCAGCTTCGAGGGCCTGTCGCGCCTGCCCTGGCTCGAAGCCCGGCTGCAGGGCCATCCGGCGATCCAGATGCACGACGCCGATCTGACCGTCTCGGGGGTGATGAACCGGGGGCGTGTCGACACCGCCGAGCTCGACTTCGAGGCCAAGGGCGTCGCTGCACGGCGCGGCGAGCATCTGGCCAAGCTGCACGACATCGGTCTGCGCGCCAAGGGCCGGCGCGACGGCAACAGCTGGACGCTCGACGTGCCCCACGTGCAGGTCACCGGCGAATCCGGCCCGTGGCCGGACACCCGTCTGCGGTTGCAATGGACGCCGATCGAGGCCGGGGGCAGCGAAGTCGAGGCCGATGCGGATTACCTGCGCCTGCAGGATCTCACGCCATGGATGATGCTGGCCGGCAAGACCGTGGACCCGCGCCTGCTCGGCGTGTCCGGCGAACTGCGCAACCTCGTCGCGCGCGGCCGCCTGGGCGACGAGGCGCCGACGTACTCGATCAGCACCCGGCTCGACAAGCTCGGTCTGGCCCCGACACCGACCGAGCGCGGCCCCGGACCGGGCTTCCAGGGCTTGAGCGGCCAGCTGTCGGCCACCGAGGCCGGCGGCCGGCTGTCGGTCGAAACGGGCTCTTTCGTCCTCGATTACGGCCGCGTCTTCGATCGGCCGGTCGGTTTCGATCGGGTCGCCGGCCAGCTCGACTGGACCCATGACGAGCAGGGCTGGCGCATCCAGATGCCCAAGTTCAACTGGTCGCTCGAAGGCAGCCTCGGCGAGGCCGATCTCGATCTGCTGCTGCCGGCCGCCGGCGCGGCGCAGACCTCGCCCGAGATCAAGCTCGACGCGCGCTTCTCGGCCGAGGACGTCACGCGCCTGAAACCGTACAAGCCGGTCTACTGGACAGAGAACCTGCGCAACTGGCTCGATCGCGGCATCGTCGCCGGGCGCGTGCCGAGCGCCCGGCTGCGCATCGAAGGCAAGCTCGCCGATTTCCCCTTCCGCGATCGCGGCGTGTTTCGGCTGGACCTCGATGTCGCCAACGGCAAGCTCGCCTACGCGCCGGGCTGGCCGGAGGCGGACCAGGTGGCGGCGCGGCTGTCGTTCGACGGCGCGGGCATGAGCGTGACGGCCGACAGCGGGCGCCTGTCGGGCAACCGCATCGAGCGCGTGGTCGCCCAGATTCCGCAGTTCAAGGACACGGTGATCGACATCCAGGGCGAGGTCGATGGCGACGCCACCCGTTACTACGACTTTTTGCGCGCTTCGCCACTGGCCCCGCGCCTGTCGGGCCTGCTCGAACGCACCCAGGGCAGCGGCCCGGCCAGCGTCAGCGTGCACTTGTCGATCCCGCTAAAGAACGCGCAGCGGACGCAGGTCGACGGCCTGGTGAAGCTCAAGGGCGTCGAGATGACGCAAAAGGGCCTCGACGAGCCGTTCAAGGCGCTCGAGGGCGATATTCGGTTCACCGAAGACGGCGCGCAGTCGGACAGAGTCGGCGGCACTTTCTACGGCGTTCCGGTCATCGCCCGGCTCACGCCCGAAGGCAAGGGCGCAACGCGGCTGACGGCCGACATGGACACCACCCTGCAGGCCGATGGCTCGGGCCTGTCGCGCTACGTGCCCGGGCTGTTGCGCCCGCATGTGTCGGGCAGCGCACGTCTGCATGCGGACGTGCTGCTCGGGGCGAACTCCAACGGGATCGAAATCAGCAGCGACCTCGTCGGCGTGACGGTCGACCTGCCGCCGCCGGTCGGCAAGATCGCCGAAGAATCGGCGCCGCTGTCGGTGCGCATCGGCGGCAGCGAGGCGGTGGTGATCGCGGCCGCCCCGGTCGCGGCCGATCCGGCGCAGTTGCAGGACCAGCCGCTGCGCATCGGCGTGTCGTATCGCAAACGGCTCGGCGCCGACGTGTACATGGCCAAGGGTGCCGGCGGCGAACTGCAGGCCCGGCGCGTGCTCGTGAACCTGGGTTCCGACGCGGTGCCGCAGGCCAGCGAAGCGGGCGTGCGCGTGACCGGCGAGGTGACCGATCTCGATATCTCCACCTGGCTCGCCGCGCTGCGCCGCAACACCGAAAGCGAGGACCGGACACCGGCCGAAGCGGCCGCCGCCGAGCCTGCCGGCGGCTTGCGGCTCGAAGCGATCGACCTGTCCGCCGAGCGCCTGCACCTGTCGGGCTACAGCGTCGGCAGCGTGCGGCTTCATTACACGCCCGAGATCGGCGGCAGCTGGAACGCGCACCTGAGCGGTCAGGGGGCGGTGGGCGACGTGCACTGGATCGCGGGCGCTTCGCCGCAGGTGGTCGCTCGGTTCGAAAAGCTCAAGGTCGCCGGGGCCAGAAAGTCCGGCGATTCCGGCGTGCAGGCGGCGTCCAAGGGCGAGCCGATCGACCCGAACAAGCTGCCGACGATCGACGCCGATTGCCGCCAATGCGAGCTCGGCGAGGCCAAGCTCGGCCATCTGCGCGTGCAGACCGCCCGCATCGACGGCGGTCAGAAGCTCAGTGTGCTCGAAGCCGGCGGGGCCGATCTGGATCTCAAGGGCAGCGGCGAGTGGATACGCCGGGCCGGGGCTTCGACCGCGTACACCCGGTTCACGCTCGACAGCCGCAGCATCGGGCCGATGCTCGAAGGCCTGGGTTACGCACGCAGTGTCGATGCCGACCGCAGCCACTTCGACGCCGAGCTGACCTGGCCTCCGACGCTCGCCGGGGTCGACTGGACGCAGGCGCAGGGCAAGGTTGATCTGGAGCTCGAAAAAGGCTCGCTGCGCTCGCTCGAGCCGGGCGCCGGCCGCGTGCTCGGCCTGCTCAATTTCTACGCGCTGCCGCGCCGGCTGACGCTCGACTTCCGCGACGTGACCTCGAAGGGGCTGGGTTTCGACAAGGTCAAGGGCAGTTTTCTGCTCGACGACGGCAATGCCACCAGCGACGGCGTGAGCATCAATTCGCCCTCGCTGAAAATCGAGATGAAGGGCCGCGTCGGCCTGGCGGCGCGCGACTACGACCAGAAAGTCTCGGTTTACCCGGACGTTTCGGGTGGCGTGACGCTCGGCGCGCTGCTGCTCGGCGGACCGGCGATCGGTGTGCTCGCCCTGTTGGCCCAGGAAGTGCTCGACAAACCGCTCGATCAGGTGACGCAGCTGAGTTATGCCGTCACCGGAAGCTGGGACAATCCGCAGGTGAAGCGTGCCGAGTAGCGGCGGCTGATCTCGACTACCAAGCCCCGCCGAACACCCGCTCCAGGCGGGTTTGTTCCGCCCTAGCCTCAAGGACTCGCAACGCTTGCCCGCCCTGCCCGAATTCTTTCCACTCGTCAGCCATTTCGCTGCGACTCTGCTGCTCGGTCCGTTCTGCCTGCTGATCGCCCTCTGGCTCGCCTCGCGCGTCGGTCGCGGCGAAGCCCTGCTCTGGTGCGCCTGCGTGCTCGGCGTCGGCCTCGGCGTGGCCTTGTTCAAGATCGGTTTCGGCGCCTGCCGCTCGCATTGGGGCGACATTCGCAGCCCGAGCGGGCATACGGCGTTCGCGGCGATCGCCTACGGCGGTTTCACGGTGATCGCGATGGGCCGCAGTCTGAGCCTGCGCGCGGTGCTGTTCCGCATCGCGATCCTGGCCTGGGTACTGCTGATCGGTCTATCGCGCGTGCAGTTGCGGGCGCACAGCTGGAGCGAGGTCTGGTGCGGGCTCGCGATCGGCCTGCTCGGCGTGGCGGTGTTCGCGGGCGGCTATCGATCGGAGCTGCGTCCGCCGTACCGGCTTGCGGGCGGGCTGCTGATTGCGATGCTGATCGCGGCGATCCTGCTGCCGTCGATCCAGGGCTTCGTACTCGAACCCTATCTGCGCCAGTTCGCCCGCTTCCTGCGTCCGCACGTGGGCTGGCTGTGCGGCTGAGCCGCTCAGTGCTGCTTGGGTTCGGCCGCCTTCGGTGGCCAGAAGAATTCGCCGGGCCGCTCGATGAAGCGACGGCCGATGCGCCGCAGGAGCCCGCGGCGATCCTCGAAGCGTACGCGCTGCGCTCGCAGGGCGACGCGCAGCGCCAGGCCGAAGCTCACCGAGAGGTTGATGAGCCCGATGCCGAGCACGCCGATTCCCACCAGCAGCAGCGTCTGCAGCGAAATCTGCCAATCGAGCGCAACCAGCGCGTAGCCGACGTAGGCGGTCGAAAACGTGATGTGGCGAATGTCGATCGGCAGGCCGAAGATGAAGCCCAGCGTGCCCATCGAGCCGAGCATGCAGCCGAAGAAGAAGTTGCCGGCCAGGGCCCCTAGATTGTTTTCGATGTAATCGGCGAAGCGCTGCAGCCGCGCTGCGCCGAGCAGTCGCCGCAGCGAACGCAGCTGGGCGATGCGTTGCGGAATCCGGTTGTAGACGGCCTTGTTGTCGAAGTAGCCCGAAATCAGCCCCGACAGGAACAGGCAGACACCGGCGACGGCCGCATGCAGCCAGGCCAGGCTCGCGATCGGATTCTGGTCGTGCAGCAGATGCTCGGCTTTCTCGGCGCTCATGAAGAACGGCAGACCGTTGGCCTTGATCGCGAGCGCGACGATGATGGGAATCGCCAGCGCGAACGTGACGTTGCCGACGATGGCGATGAACTGCGAGCGCAGCGTGCGCACGATCTGGTCGACCAGCGGATCGAGCCGGTCGCGCCCGCTCTCGCGCGTCGCCAGGCTCGCGGCCAGGTACGAAGCCGTCATCGCCGGCTGCTTGGTCGCGATGGTGAAATGCAGCAGATAGATCAGTACGAAGCCCAGGCCGTAGTTGAGGCTGTAGAGCAGCGCGGTCATCAGCGGAGAATGCGCGCTGCTGCCGAGCACCACCTTGAGCATCGCCATGAAGGCGACGATGAAGCCGGCGCCGAGCGCCGATCGCAGCATCGAAAAATATTCGCTGCGCGTCGCGGTGACGTAATGCTCGCCGGTCTTGCTCGCGTTGTCGGTGATGCGCGTGGCGAGCAGCTGGATGATCTGCCGCCACATTTCGCGGACGCTGTCGCGCAGGTTTTCGGCGCGGACGAGATCCTTGAAAAAGGCCACGCGCAACACGTTGAGCGCGTGCGCGGGCGCAGCGTGCTCGATCAGTCGCAGCAGCAGGCGCAGGCGTTCCAGATGCTGCGTGAGACGCACGAGCAGCACCGTCAGGCTCACGCTGGCGCCGCCGCGAGCGGCCTGGCGACGCACCTTGTCGGCGATCTCCTCGCACTGGTCGAGCAGCACCAGCAGATGACGGTCGTCGATGCCGGGTTCGCGCGCCTCGGCGAGTGCGCGCTTGCGCTCTTCGAGAAATTCGCGCAGCTCGACGTTCTGCATCAGGAACGGCGATTCGTACTGCTGGATCGCCGGATGATTGCGCACCAGTTCGGGCTCGAGCCCGATGGCGGCGATGCGATACGACAGCACCTGCAGGGCTTCGAGCAACTGGATCGACATCGGCAAGCGCTGCATCGATGGCGGCGCAGCGGCCTCGTCGAAACGCAATGCGTCGAGCAGCGCGATCCAGGCGGTGTCGGGCGCCTGCGCGATCCACAGGTGATCGTGCTCGTAAGGGAACAACTGGCGCAGGCAATCGCGCAGGTCGCCGGTGTCGACTTCTTCGGGCAGCCAGCGGTTGGTCGCACGCCGCCAGAAGCCCGAGAACAAGCCTTCCTGCACGAGCACCCCCGATTCGGCGAGCAGGTGCAACGGCCGGCGCGTGACCAGCAGCCAGAGCAGCGCCTCGCGCAGGCTTTCGCGCGCGGTGGCGTCTTCGGCGACGAGCAGGCGCAGGCGTTCGAGCGCGAGCGTGCTGTGATCGACCTGACGTTTGCGGCCCGGGCGCAAGACATCGACGAGTCGCCAGAGCGCCGCCAGGCGGGTGTGCTCGTCGGATTCGATCAGGCGAATCAGGGCCTGGTCGAGCGCCGCATCGATCGCGGCGATGCGACGCTGCTGCGGATCGCTGCGGCGCAGCCAGCGGCGCCAGCCGGCGGATTCGGGCGTGACAGGCGAGTCGGAGTTCGAAGTCATCGGTTGCGCATCAGCATAACGCCCCGATTATCCCGCAAGGATCCTGAATTGCCGGACCGCCGCCCGGAAGGCCTGAGGTAGACTGCCGCCATGACACTCGTTGCCGCGATCCAGCTCAACACGGGCGCCGATCTGGACGCCAATCTGCAAGCCAGCCGGACGCTCGTCGCCGAGGCCGCGCAGGCCGGCGCCAAGCTCGCCGCGCTGCCCGAGAACTTCGCCTTCATGGGCCGCAAGGATCCCGACAAGCTCGCGCTCGCCGAGCCCGAAGGCAGCGGGCCGATCCAGCAGTTCCTGTCCGATCTCGCGCGCGAATACGCGATCGACCTGATCGCGGGTACCGTGCCGGTGGCGGTGCCGGGCGATCCGGGGCGCGTCTATCCGGCCTGCCTGGTTTACGGAGCCAGTGGTGCGCGCCTCGCGCGCTACGACAAGATCCATCTGTTCGATGTCGACGTGGATCGCGGCGATCACATCGAGCGCTATCGCGAATCGGCGACGATCGCCTACGGCGAGCCGGCCTACGTGGTCGCGCCGACGCAGGCCGGCGCCGTGGGATTGTCGGTCTGCTACGACATCCGCTTTCCGGAGCTCTACCGCGGCCTGGTGCAGCGCGGAGCCGAACTGCTGTGCATTCCGGCCGCCTTCACCGATCGCACCGGCGAAGCGCATTGGGAAATCCTGCTGCGTGCGCGTGCGGTCGAGAACCAGTGCTTCGTCATCGCGCCGGGGCAGTGCGGCACACACGCGAGCGGGCGCAAGACCTGGGGCCACACGATGATCGTCGACGCCTGGGGCCAGGTACTCGCCGAGCGCGCCGAAGACACGCCCGGCGTGGTGCTCGCCGATCTCGATTTCGAGCGCCTGCGCTCGGTGCGCGAATCGCTGCCTTCGCTGAAGCATCGGCGGCTCTGATGGGCGGGCGATTGGCTCACGCCACGCTGCGAATCGCAGTGACGGCCGCGCTGCTGTCGCTGACCGCCTGTGTGGCCTACGAGCCGCTGGCGGGCGTGCCCAAGCCCTTCGTCGAATCGTATCCGTCGGGTTCGCAGAAACGCTCGATCCTCGACCTTCAGGCCACGTTCGCCAAGCGCGCACCGGACTATCACGAGCTTTACGAACAAGCCCTGCGCGAAGACCAGAACATCGGCGGCGAAATCGTGCTCGCGCTCGCGTTGACGCCCGATGGCCGCGTCGCCGATTGCCAGGTCATTCGCAGCGCCATGCCGAGCACGCAGCTCGAAGCCTGGGTGCTCGCGCTCACCGGGCAGCTCGAATTCGGCGCAGTGCCCGGCGAGGGCTACTATGTCTTTCATTATCCATTGCAGTTTTCCAAGACCTAGCCGCATGTACGCAAGCATCGGCATGGAGATTCGATGAGCAACGCACTCGCAGTCGCCCGTTCCACCTTGCTGGACCCCGCCGAGCTCGATGAGCGCCGCCTCACGCGCGTGCTCGACGGCTTGATGAAGCCCGGCGTCGACGCGGCCGATCTGTACTTCCAGTTCTCCAAGTCCGAGCACTGGTCGCTCGAAGAAGGCATCGTCAAGAGCGGCAGCCACAGCGTCGAGCAGGGCGTCGGCGTGCGCGCGGTCGCGGGCGACAAGCAGGGCCTCGCGTACACCGAAGAGCTGCGCCTCGATGCGCTCGAAGACGCCGCCACCGCGGCGCGTGCGATCGTCGATGGCGGCGACCAGCGCGTGGTCGGATCGCTCACCGAGAGCAAGGGCCTGACGCTGTATCCGCCGATCAATCCGCTCGACACGCTGCCGACGCCCGAGAAGCTCGCGCTGCTGCGTCGCGCCGATGCGGCCGCGCGCGCGGCCGACCCGCGCGTGCAGCAGGTGATGGCCTCGCTCGCGATGAACTACGAAGTGGTGGTGATGGCCTCCACCGACGGCCGTCTCGCCGCCGACGTGCGTCCGCTGATCCGCATGGACGTGACCGTGATCGTCGAAGACAAGGGCCGTCGCGAGCAGGCGCACGTCGGCGGCGGCGGACGTCAGGCGCTCGATTACTTCGCGGCTTCGCAATTGCCCGAGGAATACGCGCGCGAAGCGGTGCGCCAGGCGATCGTGCTGCTCGATTCGGTTCCGGCTCCGGCCGGCAGCATGCCCGTCGTGCTCGGTCCGGGCTGGCCCGGCGTGCTGCTGCACGAGGCCGTCGGTCATGGCCTGGAAGGCGATTTCAACCGCAAGGGCAGCTCGGCGTATTCGGGCCGCATCGGCGAGAAAGTGGCGAGCGATCTGTGCACGATCGTCGACGACGGCACGCTCGCGGGCCGTCGCGGCTCGCTCAACCTCGACGACGAAGGCACACCGACACGCTGCACCACGCTGATCGAGAACGGCATCCTCAAGGGCTATCTGCAGGACACGCTCAACGCGCGCCTGATGGGCATGCAGCCGACCGGCAACGGTCGACGCGAATCGTTCGCGAGCCTCGTCATGCCGCGCATGACCAATACCTACATGCTCGCCGGTCCGCACGATCCCGAGGAGATCATCCGCTCGGTTCCGCGCGGCCTCTACGCGGTGAATTTCGGTGGCGGACAGGTGGACATCACCTCGGGCAACTTCGTGTTCTCCGCGAGCGAGGCCTACCTGATCGAGAACGGCAGGATCACGCGACCCGTGAAGGGCGCGACCCTGATCGGCAATGGACCGGAAGCGATGCGTGCGGTGTCGATGGTCGGCAACGACCTCAAGCTCGACGGTGGCGTCGGCATCTGCGGCAAGGAAGGCCAGAGCGTGCCCGTCGGTGTCGGCCAGCCGACGCTCAAGATCGACGGCATCACAGTGGGAGGCACGCAGGCCTGAGCTGCTGGTGCCGGGGCTCGCGTCCAGCGATTCGGCGCAAGACCTGACCGACACCCGCCGGATCGAGCGATCGACCGGCGAGTGGATCGCGGCGAAGGCTCGCGCCCGCCGTGTCAATCGGTGCAACCCGGAGTTGCCGCGGGACTGGAAGCGCACGTAGATCGCAGTGCTACGGACCGACAGTTTCCGGGCCGACTGCTGCCGTCAATTGCCACCGCTGCCTTCCGTTAAAATCCGCTCACCCCGCCGGCCGCCAAATCACCCGCATGATCACTGTCTATGGCATCAAGAACTGCGATACCGTGCAGCGCGCATTGGCACGCCTGAAGGACGAAGGCATCGACTTTCGGTTTCACGATTTCAAGTCCGACGGGCTGTCGAGCGAGCATGCTGCGCAATGGATCGCCGAACTCGGCGTCGACGCCGTGGTGAATCGCAAGGGCACCACCTGGCGCAAGCTCGATGCGCAGACCCAGGCCAAGGTCGCGAAAAGCGAGGGCGAGGCGGCCAAGGTGCTCGCAAGCCATCCGTCGCTGGTCAAGCGGCCCGTCATCGAATCATCCCAGGGCGTGACCGTGGGCTTCGCCAAGGGCGACGAAGACACGGTGCTCTCCAGGCTCCGTTAAGGCGATCCGCGCGGCGCATGCTTGCGCCTTCCGAGCGTACCGGGCCAGTGCTTGGGGGCTTCTACCGCACCAGCGAATGCGGTTGGCTCACTGCGCGGTCGGCATCACGAACTCCGGTCCTTTCGAGGCGCTGTCGGGCCAGCGCTGCATGATGCTCTTGTAGCGTGTGTAGAAGCGCACGCCTTCTTCGCCGTAGGCATGCGTGTCGCCGAACAGCGAGCGCTTCCAGCCGCCGAAGGAATGCCAGGCCATCGGCACCGGAATCGGCACATTGATCCCGACCATGCCGGCCTGCACGCGGCGCGAGAATTCGCGCGCAGTGGCTCCGTCGCGCGTAAAGCAGGCGGCGCCGTTGCCGAACTCGTGCGCGTTGACGAGTTCGAGCGCGGTGGCCAAGTCCGGAACGCGCACGATGCTCAGAACCGGCCCGAAAATTTCTTCCTCGTAGATCGTCATTCCGGGCCTGACCTTGTCGAACAAGGTGCCGCCCGTGAAGAATCCGTTCTCGTGTCCGGGCACCTTGAGGCCGCGGCCATCGACGACGAGCTCGGCACCTTCGGCGATGCCCTTTTCGATGTAGCGCTCGACCTTGGCCTTGTGCGCGGCGGTAATCAAAGGCCCCATTTCGGCGCGCGATTCCATGCCGTTGCCGATCACGAGTCGCCTGGCCTTTTCGGCCAGCCCGGCGACGAGCGTGTCGGCGACATCACCGACCGCGACGGCCACCGAGATCGCCATGCAACGCTCGCCGGCCGAGCCGTAGGCCGCGCCGACCAGCGCATCGACAGCCTGATCGAGATCGGCGTCGGGCATCACCACCATGTGGTTCTTCGCGCCGCCGAGCGCCTGCACGCGCTTGCCGCGGCGGCTGGCCTCGGCATAGAGGTATTCGGCGATCGGTGTGGAGCCGACGAACGAGAGCGCCTGCACGTCGGGATGCGCGAGCAGGCCGTCGACAGCGAACTTGTCGCCCTGCAGCACGTTGAACACGCCGTCGGGCAGGCCGGCTCTCTTGAGCAACTCGGCGACGAGCAGCGAAGCCGACGGATCACGCTCCGACGGCTTCAGCACGAAGGTGTTGCCGCAAGCCAGCGCGACCGGAAACATCCACATCGGCACCATCACCGGGAAGTTGAACGGTGTGATGCCGGCGACCACGCCGAGCGGCTGACGCAGGTTCCAGTTGTCGATGCCGCCGCCGATGTTGTCGCTGTGCGAGCCGGTGAGCAGATGCGGCGCGTTCATCGCGAACTCGACCACTTCGATGCCGCGTGTGACTTCGCCCGAGGCATCCGAGAACACCTTGCCGTGTTCGCTCGTGATAATGGCGGCGAGTTCATCGCGATGCGCTTCGAGCAGTTCGCGGAACTTCATGAGGATGCGCGCGCGGCGCAGCGGCGCGGTGCACGACCAGGCCGGGAATGCGGCCTTTGCGGCGGCGACGGCGGCGTCGACGTCGGCCTGCGTGGCGAGCGCGACCTTTCCGGTTACGGCACCGGTAGCCGGGTTGAACACATCACCGGTGTTCGCCTCGGCGGAGGGCTTGCGAACGGCGCCACCGATGTAATGGCCGAGAGTGGTGACGGTTGCGGCGCTGGAGCTCATGTCCGATCTGCTTCGCTGTGGGAGCACGCTATTAAGCTGCAAAGCGGGCGAGGGTAGCCAATGAGTTAAACTGGCTTCGTTATAAGAAATTCCAATATCGCATCTCCATCGCCTGCTCGAATATCCGCCGTCACGCATGGATCTCAAGCAACTGCGCATTTTCGATATGGTGGCCCGTCACGGCGGGATCACGCGTGCTGCCGAGGTCGTGCATCTCACGCAGTCGGCCCTGAGCCTGCAGCTCAAGTCGCTGCAGGAATCGATCGGCACTCCGCTGTTTCGCCGCACGCCGCGCGGCATGGAGCTGCTGCCGGCCGGACAGGCCTTGCTGCCCTATGCGCAGGCGGTGCTTGCGGCCTCGGCCGAATTCCAGTCCGCAGTCGAGCGCCTGTCCGAACGGGTCGCCGGCAAGCTTCGGATCGGCACGATCCTGGACCCCGATTTCCTGCGCCTCGGTGCCTTGCTCGGGCTCATGCTCGAACGGCATCCAGCCTTGCACACCGACGTCTCGCACGGCATTTCGGGCTGGGTACTCGCTCAGGTGCAGTCCGGCGAACTCGACGTCGGGTTTTATCTCGGTGTACCGGAAGACAAGCGTCTGCATGCCGTGGTGTTGACGAGTTTCGACTATCGCGTTTCGGCTCCGCGCGCCTGGAAGCCGCGGGTCGCGCAGGCGGGCTGGCCCGAACTCGTGCAGCTGCCCTGGGTCTGGACGCCGCCGGAATCGGTGCACAACCGGCTGTTGAGCAAGCGCTTCGAGGCCGCTCGTGCGACGCCGAAGATCGCGGCGCAGGTCGATGTCGAGCCGTCGATGCTCGATCTCGTGCGGGCCGGCGTCGGGCTTTCGCTCGTGCGCGAGTCGATCGCCCGTTCCGAGAGCCGGGCCGGACGCATTGCGCTGTCTCCGGTTTCGCTGAGTACCGAGCTCACGCTCGTCTGCCTCAAGCGTCGCAGCCAGGAGCCGGCGGTGGTCGCGATGTTCGCGCTCGCCGAAGAACTCTGGGGCGACGCCCCCAAATCGGCCGCCAGCGAGGTCGTCGAGACCGCGTTCCCGCGCTTCGGTCTCTAACGCCTCGGCGGGAGCCCGAAGCGTTCAGGCCGACCAGGGCGAGGGCAGGCCCGGATCGGTGGCCGTGATCACGCGATTCAGGAACTGCCGCAGCAGGCGCGATTCGCTCGGATCGAAACCGTTCTCGGCATCGTCGTTGGCCGCTTGCGCCGCAGCGAGCAATTCGACGACCACATGCTGGCCTTGGCTCGTCAGCGTCAGCCGTGCGTCGGCCTGGCTGCCGATGTCGACGAAGCCGAGATCCGACAGGCGTCGCGCACAGCCGATGTCGACGTGATTGCCCGAATAGGAAACGAGTCGATCGAGCTCGGAGACCGTGCGTCCATCGCGCACACCGAGCATGCTGAGCGCGAAATAGTCCGCGATGCCAAGCTGGTGACGATCGAGTTCCGGACGCAGGCGAGCGAACAGCTGGTGATACGCGCGTCCGAGCTGATAGATCAGGAAATCCGGAGCGAAGGCGCCGGGCGCCGACGAGGTGTCCACCGCCGGAATCGGATCGCTCGCCTTCGGCAGGGCGAAAGCATAGCGCCCGCCCTTGAATACCAGCGGCTCGCGATCGTGGTGATCGAACTCGAGCACCTCGCCGACCAGGATCAGGTGATCGCCGCCTTCGTACTGGAACGCCATGCGGCACTGGAAGCGCGCTGTACAGCCATCGAGCAGCGGAACGCCGCCGGGCCCGCGGCTCGGGCTCAGGCCCGCGAAGCGATCGACTCCGCGCTTGGAGAAGTGGCTGGCCAGCACGTCCTGGTCGCTCGCCAGGATGTGTACCGCGAAGTGGCTCGCCGAAGTGAAGGTGGCGATGTTGCTCGAGGTACGGGCAATGCTCCACAGCACCATCGGCGGGTCGAGCGACACCGAGTTGAAGCTGTTCGCGGTGACGCCGACGTTGTTGCCGTCCTGGTCGACCGTGGTGACGATGGTGACGCCCGTCGTGAAGCTGCCGAGTGCCTGGCGGAAGGATTTTGCGTCGATGCTGCCCATGCCTGGCTCCGCTGCGTCCAACGCCGATTTCGGCCTGGTCCGCCTTGTGTTGATCAACGGTAGGTTCGTGCGAGAAACGAATTCTCGCGTGCTTGTTCTCGGCCTGCGAGCGTCAGTCCAGCCTTGCGGGAGAGCGCGAGGCTTTCCTGCCACAGCCGAACCGCGGCGGCGCTGACGTCGATCGGTTTTCGCTTGTGATGATAAGCGCCGCTGCAGCGTCCGGGCTCGTCGCCGGGCACCATGAAAGCGATCGTGCGCGCGGCCCCTCCGAGCTGAAGGCCACAGGCTGCTGGGTTGCCATGTAGCGCTGCGTGCTGTCCGCATGGCTGGCGGTCAAGTGCAAGATAGGCATCTTCGGCACCGCCAAACTGGTTGGCGAGCGGGCGACCGAGTAGCATCGGGCGTATCGCCGCTTGGCGACAGTTTTGCCGAGGTTCACATGAAAAACTTGCTGATCGCGATACCGGTTTTGCTGCTGGCGCTGGCCCTTTACGTCGTCGGATTCGGCAGCGGCGCGATCGCCCTTATCGGAATCGGTGCCGTGCTCGAAGCGGGCGTTTGGCTCGGCCTGTTCCATGCCCGGCGGAATCGCACCGGAACCGCTTAGGCCAAGCGGTTTCATCCATCGTGGGCACTGCTTTCTCTCAGTGCCCTTTGAAGTTGCCAGGGCGGCGTTCCGTCATCGCGCGGACGCCTTCGGCGAAATCCTCGGTCTTCTGTAGCTCGATCTGAACGCCATGCTCGTGCACGAGCGTGGCGCGGACTTTCTCGAGCAGATCGCCGCGCAGCGTCGCGCGCGTCGTCCGTAGCGACAGCGGGGCGTTCTCGGCGATCTCTGCTGCGAACTGCAGCGTCGCCGCATTCAAGGATTCGGCGCTCGCCACGCGATCGACCAGACCCCAGCCCGCGACTTCCTCGGTCTTGTAGCGCGCGCCGCTCAGGAACATCAGCGCGGCTCGCTGCTGACCGATCACGCGCGGCAAGGTGTGCGTGAGCGCGAAGCCCGGGTGAAAGCCGAGCTTGACGAAGTTGGCCGAGAAGCGCGCCTCGGGCGAGGCCACGCGAAAATCGGCCGCGACCGCGAGTCCCAGGCCCGCGCCGATCGCAGCGCCCTGCACCGACGCGATGATCGGCTTGCGGCTCGCGAAGATGCGCAAGGCCTGATCGTAGAACTCGCGCAGCGGATCGGAGCCGCTCGCGCCGAAGCCGTTCGCAGACACCAGGTCCGCGCCCGCGCAGAACGACTTGCCTTCGGACGCGAGCACGATGGCGCGCACCGCGTCGTCCGCATCGCTGCGATCGAGCGCATCGGCGATCAGCCGCAGCAGCCCCACGGTCGCGAAATTCAGTGGCGGATTGCGGAACCTCAGCAGCGCGACATGGCCGTGCCGCTGCAGGTCGACATGCTCGCTCATCGTTCGATCATCGTTCGCTCAGCGGCCTTGCCACTGCGGCTTGCGCTTCTCGGCGAAAGCGCGCGGACCTTCCTGCGCATCGCTGCTGCAGTAGGTGTATTCGTGCGCGGCGCGGGCGGCCTGCAGTGCCGCGCCTCGGCCCATTTCGGTCGCCAGCATCACGGTTTCGCGGCCGGCCTTCACCGACAGCGGAGCGCCTTCGAGAATCTCCTGGGCGAGCTCGATCGCCGCAGCCAGCAGCGCGGCCGGCTCGGCGAGGCGATTGACCAGGCCGATCTCGTAGGCGCGCTGCGCGGTGATCGGCTTACCGGTCAGGATGATCTCCATCATGATGCGCTGCGGAATCATGTGGATCAGCGGCGCGGCCCACGGCGAGCCGCGGCCGACCTTGACCTCGGTGATCGCGAACCGGGCCGCCGTGCTCGCGACGCAGAGATCGCAGGCCTGCGCGATCATCCAGCCGCCGGCGAACGCCACGCCGTTGACCGCTGCGATGGTCGGCTTCGACAGCTGGATGTTGTCGTAGGGCATCGGGAACATGTCGCGCGGAGGCACGCGCAGCCCGCGATCGACCATCTCCTTGAGATCGCCGCCCGCGCAGAAGGCTTTCTCGCCCGAGCCGGTCAGAATCGCCACGCGCAGGCTGTCGTCTTGCTCGAAGCGCTGCCAGGCCGCGAACAGGCCTTCGCGAACGTCGCGGCTCAGCGCGTTGCGCGTATCCGGACGGTTGATCGTGATGATGGCGATGCCGTCTTCGCGCGCATCGAACAGCACCGCGTCGTTTTGAGAACCGCTCATTTAGAACCCTCTCTTCTGAATTTCGTAAGCAGCGCGATCGAGTTCCTCGCGGAAGTCCGGATGCGCGATCGCGATGAGCCGGCGCGTGCGCTCGGCCAGTGTCTGTCCCTTGAGTTCGGCGGCGCCGAATTCGGTCACGATCACATCGACATCGCTGCGTGCGGTCGTCACCGGTCCCGACAGCGTCGGCACGATCTTGCTGATGCTGCCGCCCTTGGCGGTCGCCGACAGCGCGATGATCGAGCGCCCGCCCTTGCTGCGCGAACCCGCGCGCACGAAGTCGACTTGTCCGCCGGTTCCGCCGAGATACGCGCTGCCGCTCTGCTCGGCGTTGACCTGGCCGGTCAGATCCACTTCGAGCGCCGAGTTGATCGTGACGAGACGATCGAGCTTCGCGAGCACCGCGGCATCGTGCGTATAGCTTGTCGCGCACATGCGCATGCTCTTGTTGTGGTGCGCCCACTGGTAGAGCTTGCGCGTGCCGATCAGCGCGCCGTTGATCGAAACGCCGGTGTCGATGGCCTTGCGCGCATTGGTGATGACGCCGGCTTCGACGAGCTCGACGAGCCCGTCGCCGAGCATGCCCGAGTGCACGCCGAGATCCTTGCGATCGCGCAGCAGGCGCAGGATCGCGTCGGGCACCGCGCCGACGCCGGTCTGCAGCACCGAGCCGTCTTCGATGTAGGCCGCGGCGAATTTGGCGATGGCCTCGTCGGTCTCGCCGATCCTGGCGGCGGCGACTTCCACCGGCATGCGCGAGACCTGCACCGCGCAGTCGATGCGCGAGGCCGGCAGCCGTTCGCCATGCGTGTACGGAACCTGGTCGTTGACTTCGGCGATGACGACGCGGGCTTTCTTCACCGCGGACTGCACGTAGTCGGCGATCAGGCCGAAGCTGTGCTCGCCGTTTTCATCGGCCGGACTCACCTGCACGAAGGCGACGTCGCAGCCGATGATGCCTTGCTCGATCATCGGGCCGATCTGGCTCACGTGGCAGGGCACCACGCCGAGCGTGTGCGCGGCCGTCAGCGTTCGCAGGGTGCCGATCGCGCCCATGCTCGACAGCGAAAACTGGCCCGCGGCTTCGGGCGTCAGCAGTTTCGAGAAACTCGTCCCCGCGAACGCCGACAGCTCGCCGATGCCGCTCGCCTGCATGATCAGCGCTTCGATGAGCGACTGCGGCTCGCCGCAGGCCTGGCCCCAGACGATGCGATCGCCGCGCTTGAGGAACTTGCCGAGGTCGAGCCCGGCGGCGTCGGTCCGCACGCTCACGTGCGGCCTGCGAGCTTGAGCAGCTGCTGCGCGCGCGCCAGATGCGGGCGATCGAGCATCGCGCCCTTGTAGCCGATGGTGCCGAGCCCCGGATTGGCCGCGAACAGATCGACGATCTCGCGCGCCGCGACGAGCTCGTCTTCGGACGGCGAGAAGGCCTCGTTGATGACGTCGACCTGGGCCGGATGAATCGCGAACATGCCGCGCCAGCCGGCGCGGCGCATCTGCACGGCGCGCTTGCGCAGGCCGTCGAGATCGCGGAAATCACCGTGGATGGTTTCGATCGCGGCGACGCCGGCCGCCGCTGCGCCGAGCAGGCAGAGGCTGCGCGCGAGATCGTAGGTGTAGCCGTAGCTGCCGTCGGCGTTCTTGTTTTCGCTCGCGCCGAGCGAATCGGCGAGATCTTCGGCGCCCCAGGACATCGCCACGAGCCGCGGCGCGCCCTTGTAGGTGCCGGTGTTGAATACGCCTTCGGCGGTCTCGGTGACGAGCGCGAACACCGGCGTCGAACCGGGCGCGATGCCGTACGCCACTTCGAGTGCGGACAGGTAGTGATCGAGCTCGGCCACGTCGTTTCCGCTGCGCGATTTCGGCAGGATGATGCCGCCCGGCTTGCTCGGCATCACCGCCGCGAGATCGATCAACGCATGCGGGCCATCGAGCGGGTTGATGCGCACCCACAGCCGTGAGCGCGCTTGCTCCGCCTGAGCCTCGAGAAACGCCGAAACCAGCTTGCGGGCCTTGGGCTTTTCGTCGACGGTGACGGCGTCCTCGAGATCGAGAATGACGACATCGGCCGTTCCGGCGGTGGCCTTCTCCATCTTCTTCTCGCTGTCGCCCGGAGCGAACAGCCAGGATCGGGCGCTGAAAGTTTTGCGTTCTGCCGCCATTTCGTTTCTTTTCCTCGTTCTTGTCGCGCCCAGATGAGATCAGCATCGCTACGAATCGGCAAGATTCATTGGGGCCAGGATTCGTCGCGACGATTGGGCTAGTTCCAGCCTTTTTTTGCGATCAAAGCAGGATCATCCGGAGGGCTGGCCGGCACGCTGCGCGGAATCGTCGCTTGGCGCAGCCGCCGGTCGAGGAACTGCCGCGCCGGCCCCCTGCCGCCCGGCGAGCGTCGATGGGCTCGGTTGCCGGACAGCCGGCGCATGGTGATCGCCTGCGCGCTGTAGGCTAGGCGTCCGCGCAGCGTCGCGATACCAGACATCGACTGAAAAACGCTCAAAACGATCATCGGGGCGAACCCGAAAAGGACTGTGAATGGAGATCAAAGGAGCCACGGCAATCGTCACCGGTGGCGCATCGGGCCTCGGTGGCGCGACCGCGGAGCGCCTCGCCAAAGCCGGAGCCAGGGTCACGATCTTTGACCTGAACGCCGAGCTCGGCAAGAAGAAGGCGGCCGAGATCGGCGGCCACTTCGTCGCCGTCAACGTCACCGACGAAGCCGCCGTCGAAGCCGGGCTCGACGAGTCCGAGGGCGTCAACGGCAAGGCGCGCATCCTCGTCAACTGCGCGGGCATCGGGCCTCCGGGCAAGGTCATCGGACGCGATGGCAAGGCGCTGCCGCTCGCCGAGTTCAGCAAAATCGTCGCCATCAACCTGTTCGGCACTTTCAACGTGCTGTCGAAGTTCGCGGCGCGCCTGCACACGGCCGATCCGATCGGCGAGGAACGTGGCGTGATCGTCAACACCGCGTCGGTGGCCGCCTACGAAGGCCAGATCGGCCAGCCCGCGTACGCCGCCTCGAAGGCCGGCGTCGTCGGCATGACCTTGCCGATCGCACGCGAACTCGCGCGCTACGGCATTCGCGTCAACACCATCGCGCCGGGCCTGTTCCTCACGCCGCTGCTCGAATCGCTGCCGCAGGAGGCGCAGGACTCGCTCGGCAGGCAGGTGCCGTTTCCGAGCCGTCTCGGCAAGCCGAGCGAATACGCGCTGCTCGTCGAGAGCATCGTCGTCAACCCGATGTTCAATGGCGAAACCATTCGCCTCGATGGTGCGATCCGGATGGCCGCCAAATGACGATCAGGACACGCTTCACCGAACTGCTCGGCATCGAGCACCCGATCGTCCAGGGCGGCATGATGTGGGTCGGCCGCGCCGAGCTCGCGGCTGCGGTTTCCAATGCGGGCGGCCTCGGCATCCTGACTGCGCTGACGCAGCCGTCGCCCGATGCGCTGCGCGCCGAGATCGACCGTTGCCGCAAGCTTACCGACAAGCCGTTCGGCGTGAACCTGACGATCCTGCCGTCGGTGAACCCGCCGCCGTATGCGGAATACCGCAAGGCGATCATCGACAGCGGCATCAAGATCGTCGAAACCGCCGGCCACAAGCCGCAGGAACACGTCGACGATTTCAAGTCGCACGGCATCAAGGTCGTGCACAAGTGCACGGCCGTGCGTCATGCGCTGTCGGCCGAGCGCATGGGCGTCGACGCGATTTCGATCGACGGCTTCGAATGCGCCGGACATCCGGGTGAAGACGACATTCCGGGCCTGATCCTGATTCCGGCCGCCGCCGACAAGGTCAAGATTCCGATGATCGCTTCGGGCGGTTTCGGTGATGGCCGTGGTCTGGCCGCGGCGCTCGCGCTCGGGGCCGAAGGCATCAACATGGGCACGCGCTTCTGCGCGACCGTCGAGGCGCCGATCCACGACAACGTCAAGCAGCTCATCGTCAACAACGACGAGCGCGGCACTCGCCTGATCTTCCGCAGCCTCAAGAACACCGCGCGCGTCGCGGCGAACAGCGTGTCGGACGAAGTGGTCGCCCGCCTGTCGAAGCCGGGTGCGGTGTTCGAAGACGTGCGCGAGCTCGTGCCGGGCGCCAAGGGCCGCGTCGCGCTGGAGACTGGCAATGTCGACGCCGGTTTGATCTGGGCGGGCCAGGTCCAGGGCCTGATTCACGACGTGCCCACCTGCAAGCAGCTGATCGATCGCATCATCGGCGACGCCGAAGCGATCATTCGCGGCCGGCTGGCTGGTCTGATCGGCAACTGAGTCACCCGGCATCGGCGGCCTGGCGTCGACACTTCGCGGTCAACGAAAAAGGCCGGCTGCGGACTCGCTCCGCAGCCGGCCTTTTTCGTTGACCCGAGCGATCAGCGATCGTTGCGATACATCGTCACCACGCAGGCGCCGCCGAGCCCCAGGTTGTGCTGCAAGGCCACGCGCGCGCCCTCGACCTGGCGTGCGCCCGCGGTGCCGCGCAGCTGGCCGACCAGCTCGGTGCACTGGGCGAGACCGGTCGCACCGAGCGGATGGCCCTTCGACAGCAAGCCGCCCGACGGATTCGTCACGTAGCGGCCGCCGTAGGTGTTGTCGCCATCGTTGACGAACTTCTCGGCGCCGCCGACCGGGCACAAGCCCAGCGCTTCGTAGGTGATCAGCTCGTTGTGCGCGAAGCAGTCGTGCAGCTCGACGACGTTCACATCCTCCGCGCCGACACCGGATGCTTCGTAGACCTGGCGCACCGCATCCTGCGTCATGCCGAAGCCGACCACTTCGCGCATGTCGCGCGCACCGAAGGTCTTGGCCGTATCCGTCGTCATCGCCTGCGCGGCGATCCAGACGTCGGCCTTCAGGCCGTTGCGCTTGGCGAAGGCCTCGCTGCAGAGCACCGCCGCGGCGGCTCCGCAGGTCGGCGGGCAGGCCATCAGCCGCGTCATCACGCCTTCCCACATCATCGGCGAGGCCATCACCTCTTCGGTGGTGACGGGCTTGCGGAACAGGGCGAGCGGATTGTTGACCGCGTGCTGGCTGGCCTTGGCACGAATCTTCGCGAAGGTTTCGAGCCTGGTGCCGTACTGCTGCATGTGCGCGAGGCCGGCACCGCCGAAGAAGCGCAGCGCGAGCGGCACTTCGCTATTGCCGACGAGTTCGTCGGCCGCGGCGTCGAAGCGCTCGAACGGGCTCGGACGATCGCCGAAGGCGGTCTTGAGCGCGCCGGGCGTCATCTGCTCGAAGCCGAGCGCGAGCACGCATTCCGCCGCGCCCGAGGCGATCGCCTGGCGCGCGAGGAACAGCGCGGTCGAGCCGGTCGAGCAATTGTTGTTGACGTTGACGACCGGAATGCCGGTCATGCCCACTTCGTAGAGCGCGCGCTGGCCGGCGGTGGAATCGCCGTAGACATAGCCGACGTAGGCCTGCTGGATCTGGTCGTAGCCGATGCCCGCATCGGCGAGTGCCGCATGCGTGGCCGCAGCCGCCATCGCGGGGTAGGGCTCGCTGGAGCCCGGCTTGACGAACGGGATCATGCCGACCCCGGTTACGAAGACTTTGCGACTCATGGCGTTTTCTTCTGTCTGGTGAAAGAGGGTATCGACAACGCTCGACTCTGCGGGCCGTCGCCTCGGCGGCCTGCCGATGAAATGCGGACCGGAGGCGTTCGATGGATAATCGAAGACATTGTTGATCGATGTTGCTGCCCCGGCTCGCCGATTCAAGCCTTATGCCACAGGCGCGGGACGCCAGACCCCACTCTCTTGAGTGGGGCGCCGACCTGATCGGGCGTAATGAACCCTGCCGTTGCAGCGGTGTCGCGTAACGAGACACTTTTCAGGAGACGCCAGCATGACGCAGTGGATGCGCGAAGCGAGCCTGATCGCAGGGCAGTGGGTGACGGCGGATCGCTGGATCGACGTCGATGATCCGGCCACCGGCGAACGCATCGGCCGGGTGCCGCGTTGCACCGGCGAGCAGACCGCGCAGGCGATCGCCGCGGCCGAGCAGGCGATGGGCCCGTGGGCCAAGCGCCCGGCCAAGGAGCGCGCCGGCATCCTGCGCCGCTATTTCGACCTGATCCTGGCGAACCAGGACGCGCTGGCCGCGCTGCTGACGCGCGAGCAGGGCAAGCCGCTCGCCGAAGCCAAGGCCGAGATCGCCTATGCGGCCGGGTTCATCGAATGGTTCGCCGAAGAGGCCAAGCGCATCTACGGCGACGTGCTGCCGAGCCATGCGGCCGACAAGCGCATCGTCGTGCTCAAGCAGCCGATCGGCGTCGTCGCGGCGATCACGCCGTGGAATTTCCCGGCGGCGATGATCACGCGCAAGATCGGCCCGGCGCTCGCCGCCGGCTGCGGCGTGGTGCTCAAGCCCGCTTCGCAGACGCCTTTCACCGCGCTCGCGCTCGGCGCCCTCGCGCAGGAAGCGGGCTTGCCCGACGGACTGCTCAACGTGGTGACCGGCAGCGCCGCCGAAATCGGCGACGTGCTGACCTCCAGCCAAACGGTGCGCAAGCTGTCGTTCACGGGCTCGACCGACGTCGGCGCCAGGCTCTATGCGCAGTCCGCGCCGTCGATCAAGAAGCTCAGCCTCGAACTCGGCGGCAATGCGCCCTTCATCGTCTTCGACGATGCCGATCTCGAGGCCGCGGTGGTCGGCGCCATCGCCTCCAAGTTCCGCAACGCCGGCCAGACCTGCGTCTGCGCCAACCGCATCTACGCGCAGGCCGGCATCTACGACGCCTTCGTCGAAAAGCTCGCGGCCGCCACCGCGAAGCTCAAGGTCGCGCCGGGCACCGAAGCAGGCTCCGAGATCGGCCCGCTGATCGACGACAAGGCCGTCGCCAAGGTGCGCGAGCACATCGACGATGCCCTTTCGGGCGGTGCGCGCGTGGTCACGGGCGGGCAGGCGCACAAGCTCGGCGGCCGCTTCTTCGAGCCCACCGTGCTCGCCGACGTGAAACCTTCGATGATGATCAGTCGCGAGGAGACTTTCGGCCCGGTGGCGCCGGTGTTTCGCTTCGAAACCGAAGACGAAGTCATCGCGCTTGCCAACGACACGCCATTCGGCCTGGCCTCGTATTTCTACGCGCGCGATCTGGGCCGGGTCTGGCGCGTGGCCGAGCGCATCGAGGCCGGCATCGTCGGCGTCAACACGGGCTTGATTTCGACCGAACTCGCGCCGTTCGGCGGCGTGAAGCTCTCCGGCCTCGGCCGTGAAGGCTCGCGCTACGGCATCGACGACTATCTCGAGATCAAGTACGTCTGCATGAGCGTCTGAGACGCTTGCGGTGCGCCGCAAGCGAAAAGAGGCGGGCCGCTTGCGCGAGCCCGCCTCTGGTTCGCGGCGATCGAAGCTCAGGCGTTCACATCGACCACGACACGGCCGCGAATCTTGCCCGAGACGATGTCCTCTCCGGCCTGCACGGCGCCGCTGAGGCCGACGAGCCTGCTGATCGATTCGAGCGCGTTTCCGTCGAGATCGCGAGCCAGGCGCTGCCAGGCGGCTTGGCGCAGGGCGATCGGGGCCATCACCGAATCGATGCCGAGCAGTGCGACGCTGCGCAGGATGAACGGGGCGACCGAGGCCGGGAAATCCATGCCCTGGGCGAGGCCGCAGGCGGTGACGACACCGCCGTAGCGGGTCTGCGCGGTGGCGTTGGCGAGCGTGTGGCTGCCGACCGCGTCGACGACACCCGCCCAGCGTTCTTTCTGCAACGGCTTGCCAGGGGCCGACAGCGTGTTGCGATCGATGATGTCGGCCGCGCCGAGCGACTGGAGGTAGTCGCCTTCGCTGGCCTTGCCCGAAGAAGCGACGACCTTGTAGCCGGCCTTGGCGAGCAGGGCGATCGCCACGCTGCCGACGCCGCCGGTCGCGCCGGTGACCAGAATTTCGCCCGCTTCGGGCCTCACGCCGGCTTTTTCGAGCGCGTTGACGCAGAGCGCGGCGGTGTAGCCGGCGGTGCCGATCGCCATCGCCTGCTTCGCGGTGAAGGCCGACGGCAGTGCGATGAGCCACTCGGCCTTCACGCGCGCCTTCTGCGCCAGGCCGCCCCAATGGCCTTCGCCGACGCCCCAGCCGTTGAGCACGACGCGGTCGCCTGCCTTCCACTGATCGCTCGTGCTCGACTCGACCACGCCGGCGAAGTCGATTCCCGGCACCATCGGAAACTTGCGCACCACCGGCGATTTGCCGGTGATCGCGAGGCCGTCCTTGTAGTTGATCGTCGAGTATTCAACGTTCACCGTTACGGCGGCTTCGGGCAGTTGCGACTCGTCGATGTCCGTGATGGAAACGGACTGCGCGGTCTCGTTCTTGTTGATGAGCAGAGCTTTGAACATGCGTTTCCTGTAGACACCGAGATGGGAGGGGTGGCCAGCGCACGGGCTGTCGTGAACGGCGAACTCAAAATAAACAACGGTATTGGTTTTGTGTCTTCGCTTAGCGTGCGGCTGAGCGTGACGGCGATCGGCCGGAGCTTCAGACCGGCCGCCAGCATACCGATCGGTATGTTTCGCTGCACGGCCTGGCCATCGGTCGACGCGATTCCGCATGCAGACGATTGCAGACCGATCGCGGCCCCTTGGATATCGGCTGGCATCGCCGTTTGGTTACAGGCTGGATTGAAGAGGGACAGGCAGAGGGCGCCAGATGGTGTCGGCGCCGCGATCCGGAGGGGACGCGCGCGGCCATGCTCGGGGCGGCCGGCGCACTGCTCGCGAAAGAGGGCGCGGAAGGACTCAGCGTTTCGCAGATCGCACTGCTCGCCAGGGTCAACCGAGGCACCGCCTATCGGCACTTCCAGACCCGCGTAGCTCGAAGCAAGCACGAGCTGGTTCGGTGAACAGCTCGTCGAAGCCGTTTTCGCGCGGCGCCGGACCCGCGCTTCGGTCGAGTCTTCGACCCGCAGGGCGTGATCGAGCGCAGGGCCGGTTTCCCCTGCGCAGCCCTGGGCCCGGCCGTGCCCGGCTGTTCAACTGCTGAGCTCGCCGCATCCGGCCGACGCCCTGTTCTGCAGACACGCGTGCTGCGGCGGAGTCTCTACGGCAACACGCGCCGGATCACGATCCGGAGCGCGCCGCCACGCTGACGCGAGAGCCGGCCAGAAAGGCCGCAACGACCCGGAATCGAAGCCGCCAAGCCGTAGCGCCTGGGCCGAGGCGCTTTATTAGAAAGCGCGGTCGAGCGCGCGGGATTCCTTGGGGCCGCGAAACACCAGTGGCTTCTCGATCACGCGCGGCCGGGCTGCGGCTTCGATCGCCTGCTGGATCAAGTGATGGTGTGCTGACTTGTCGCAGACCGGGTCGGCAGCGGCCGGATCCTGCGCGAGCATGAACGCCTGGCAGCGGCAGCCACCGTGGTCCTTCTCTTTCTCGGGGCAGCTGCGGCAGGGCTCCTGCATCCAGCCGTCGCCGCGATAACGGTTGAAGCCTTCGGAGCGATACCAGACGTCCGACAGGCTCATGTCGCGCACGTTCGGAAACGCGAGGCCGGGCAGCATGCGCGCGGTGTGGCACGGAACCGCGGTGCCGTCCGGCGTCACGGTCAGGAACACGTTGCCCCAGCCGTTCATGCACTTCTTGGGCCGCGTCTCGTAATAGTCCGGCACCACGAACAGCAGCTTCATCCTGTTGCCGAGCTTCTCGCGCCATTGATTGGTGATCGCCTCGGCGCGCTGCAGCTGTTCGCGCGTCGGCATGAGCTGCTCGCGATTGAGCTGCGCCCAGGCGTAGTACTGCACGTTGGCGAGCTCGAGATAATCCGCATCGAGCTCGACCGCGAGCTCGATGATGCGCTCGACGTGATCTATGTTGAGCCGATGGATCACGCAGTTCATGACCATCGGATAATCCTGCGACTTGATCAGCCCGGCCGCCTTGCGCTTGAGGTCGAAGGTGCGCGTCGACGACAGGAAATCGTTGACCTCGCGCGTCGAATCCTGGAACGAGAGCTGGATGTGATCCAGCCCGGCCTGCTTGAGCGCGACGATGCGCTGCTCGTCGAGCCCGATGCCCGAGGTGATCAGGTTCGTGTAATAGCCGAGCCGGCGCGCTTCGGCGACGAGGATCTCGAGATCCTTGCGTTGCAGTGGCTCGCCGCCCGAGAAACCGCACTGCACGGCTCCGAGCTCACGGCCTTCACGCAGCACGCGCAGCCAATCGTCCGTCGACAGCTCGTCTTCGTGACGCGCGAAATCGCCCGGGTTGTAGCAGAACGCACAATGCAGCGGGCAGCGATACGTGAGTTCGGCCAGCAGCCAGAACGGCGCGCCGACATCGGGCCTGCGCTCGACCAGCGCCGGCGCCTTCGCATCGGCGACCGCGCTCACGTCCACTCAACCCAGCGCTGCTGTTCGGCGAGATCGAGGAAGGCGAGCACATCGTCGGCGAGGCCTTCGGTTTCGAAATCGCGTTCGAGTTCGGCGACCACTTCGCCGACGCTGCGCTGCCCGTCGCAGCGGCTCAGAATCTGCCCGGCGCTCGCGTTGAGCTGCACCATGCCTTCGGGATACAGCAGCACGAAAGCCTGCTGCGCTTCTTCCCATTGCAGGCGAAAGCCGCGCGCGACGCGCGGCTTCTTTTCCAGCGGCGCAGGCTGCAGTGTCGCGTTCATGTCAGCGCACTCCGTAGGCGAGCGCCATGGCGTCGTTCATGGTCCACAGGATGTCGAGCTTGAACTTCAGAATGGACAGCGCTTTTTGTTCCGCGTCCGGGCCCTTGAAGTAATCGATCGTCACGCGCAGCGCCTGGTCGACATCGCGGCGCGCTTCGGACAGGCGCTTCTGGAAGTAATACAGGCCTTCGCGCTCGATCCACGGATAATGCTGCGGCCAGTTCGCGAGACGTTCCTTGTGGATCTTCGGCGCGAACAGCTCGGTCAGCGACGAGCACATCGCCTCCTGCCAGGGCGCGCGCCGCGCGAAGTTCACGTAGGCATCGACCGCGAAGCGCACGGCCGGCAGCACGTGGCGCAGGTCTTCGAGTTCCTCGCGCGACAAGCCCACGGCGAGCGCCAGGCGCGCCCAGGCCTCGATGCCGCCTTCGTCCTCGCCATGGCCGTCGTGATCGAGGATGCGCTGTATCCATTGGCGGCGAAGTTCGCGATCGGGGCAGTTCGACAGAATCGCCGCGTCCTTGAGCGGAATCGAAATCTGGTAGTAGTAGCGGTTCGCCACCCAGCCGCGAATCTGTTCGGGGGTCGCGCGCCCTTCGTTGAGCATGCGATTGAACGGATGATGGATGTGATACGCCGTGCCCTGCTCGCGCAAGCGGGCTTCGAAGGCGGCAGCGGTGTCGAGCGCAGCGTTCATAGGATGATCTCCATGCCGTCATAGGCGACTTCGACGCCGGCCGCGCGCAACTCGGCGTATTGAGGGCCGTCCTCGTCGAGGATCGGATTGGTGTTGTTGATGTGGATCAGGATGCGCCGCGTGCTGCTGGGAAGCTGTGCGAGCCAGCTCAGCATGCCGCCTTCGCCCTGCTGCGGCAGATGGCCCATGCTGCGCGCGGTTTTCTTGCTTGCGCCGAGGTCGACGAGCTCGGTGTCGGTCCAGCAGGTGCCGTCGACGAGCACCGCGTCGGCACGGTTCATCGCATCCCAGACGCGGGCTTCCATTTCGCCAAGGCCGGGTGCGTAGAAGAGCCGCTTGCCGTTGTTCGCGTCCTCGATCAGCAGACCGATGTTGTCGCCTGCGACGGGCCGGTCGCGATGCGGCGAGTACGGTGGCGCATTGCTGATCAGCGGCAGCGCGGTGAAGCGCAAGCCCTCGAAAGCGGCGATGGTGAACGCTTGGCCATCGATGGGGATGGTGTTCCAGTCGACGCCGCAGTAATGACCCAACAGATTGAGCAGCGGATTGCCGCGCGTGAGGTCTTCGTGAACCGGCGCGGTACACCAGAGCGGCCAGCGTTCGCGATGTTCGCGCAGCATGTAGAGGCCGGTGGTGTGATCGATCTGCGCGTCCATCAGCAGGATCGCGGTGATCGCGGTGTCGCGCAGGGCGCGTGCGGGCTGCAGCTCGGGGAAGCGCTGCAGCTGCGTGAGAATGTCGGGCGAAGCGTTGCAGAGCAGCCAGCGGGTATTGTCGCCGGTGATGGCGATCGACGATTGCGTGCGCGCCCGGGCTTTCACGGTACCGCGACGAAGTCCGTCGCAATTGGGGCAATTGCAGTTCCACTGAGGAAAGCCGCCACCGGCTGCCGAGCCGAGCACGTGGATGCGCATGCTGCTCTCTCCTTTGGGCGGGAATCGGGGAACCGGCAATGGGAAATCGTCAGAAGCGACGGCAAGCCGTGCTTTTGCGATTCCCCATTGCCGATCCCGTTGCCAGCTCAGCGGTTGGCGATGTACATCGTGATTTCAAAGCCAAACCGCATGTCGCGGGCCGTCGGGGTTTCCCATTTGAGCTTCATGATGATGGTCTCCATTGATTTCGCATGACGGTCCGGTACTGACCGCAGGCGCAGTCTCGGCGAGCCGGCGGGCCGGCCGCCTCGCGATGCCCCTGAGTTGGCGCTCACGATTTTCTGTAGCCCGAAGCCGGCGCTCGGCCGGCACTGCCCGAGAAGCCGCTACGGCAGTAGCATGCGCAGCCATGAGCGCGATCCATGCACCGATGCCGGCAAGGCATCAGAACCCGATGGCCGGAGCGGCCGCTTGAGCCTGCGCTTGCGCATCAACCTGATGATCGCCGGGCTCATGCTCGTGTTCATCGCCGTGGTACTCGCGACGCAGATTCTGGCGACGCGCAAGAGCGTGCTCGAGGAGACTCGGGCCAGCAACAGCGTGGCTGTGCGCCTGCTGAGCGCCTTCATCTCGCCGGACGACGTGCAGAGCAACGAAGTGCTACGGGCCACCTTGCAGCGGCTCGGGCGCGTGCGCTCCACCGAGATCGTGCTGCGCGATGCGCTCGGGCAGGTGGTCTACAGCTCGCCTCCATCGACCTACAAGGCCGGCCGCAGTGCCCCGCGATGGTACGCGCGGCTGGTGAGCCCGGCGCCGATCGAAGAAGGCTTCATCCTGCGCGACGGTGCGCTTTCGCTGCAGTCGAACGCTTCGCGTGCCGTGCTCGACGGCTGGGACGACACCAAGCGCCTGCTGCTGCTCGGCCTGGCTTCGCTGCTGCTGGTGCAGCCGCTGGTGCTCTGGCTGGTTGGCCGGGCGACGCAGCCGCTGCGCGAGATCGTCGTCGGCCTCGAAAGCATGGAGCGCGGTGCTTACCACACACGCCTGCCGAAGCTGCCGAGCAAGGAATCCGACACCATCGGCCAGGCCTTCAACCGCATGGCGCAGGCGATCGAGGACAACATCGATGCACGGCGCGAGGCCGCCGAAGCCACCGTGAACCTGCGCCGCAGCCGCGAGCTCGCCAATCTGGTCGAACTGCGCATGGAGGACGAGCGCCGTCAGATCGCCCGCGAGCTCCACGACGAAACCAGCCAGAGCGTCACCGCCATTCACAGCCTCGCCTTGTCGCTCTCGCGTCGCGAGCTGCTCGACGAGGAGGCACGGCGTGTCGCCGGCACGATCGCCGCTGCGGCCGGCCACCTGCACGGTGTCGTGCACGAGATGATTCCGCGCCTGCGCCCGCTCGCACTCGACAACCTGGGCCTCGCTGACGCGGTGCAGAACCAGATCGACGACTGGCGCATGCAGCACGAGGGCCTGCGTATCGAAGGGTGCGTCGAAGATCTCCCAGAAGAGCTCGACGAGCGCGTTACGCTGGCCGCTTTCCGCCTGTTCCAGGAAGCCTGCAGCAACGCCTTGCGCCATGCGCAGGCCAGCCATATCGACGTTCGCATGGCGACGGATGGCGATAGCCTGGTCGTGCAGGTGCGCGACGATGGCATCGGCCTGCCAGACGACTGGCGCAGCAGCCGCGGCTATGGTTTGCGCGGCATGCGCGAGCGCGTGCAGACGCTCGGCGGCGAACTGGCGATCGAACGCCGCCATCCGCGCGGGACGCGCGTATCGGCCCGCCTGCCGCTCAAGGTGAGCGTATGAGCAGGAAGATCCGCGTCATGCTCGTCGACGATCATGCGATGGTGCGCATGGGTTTTCGCATGCTGCTCGGCGGGACGCAGGACATCGAGGTCATCTGCGAAGCCGAGGACGGCGAGGCCGCGTATCAGCTCTTCCCCGAGATACGGCCGGACGTGGTGGTGATGGATCTGTCGATGCCCGGCATGGGGGGCATCGAGGCCCTGCGCAGGCTCACCGCCCGTGATCGCGAAGCACGCGTGCTCGTGCTGTCTGCGCATGAAGACAGCGCACATCCGCGCCGGGCGCTCAAGGCCGGCGCGATGGGCTATGTCTCCAAGCGCAGCGCGCCCGAGGAGCTCATCGATGCGGTGCGTTCGGTCGGTGCGGGGCGCATCTATCTGGGCGTGGAGCTCGCCCGCAAGCTCGCGGTGCAGGAGCTGCACGGAGCCGCGAATCCGGTTGAAAGCCTGTCCGAGCGCGAGTTCGCGGTGTTCCTGCAGCTCGCCAAGGGCCAGTCGGTCGCGCAGATCGCCGAGACCTTGCACCTGTCGCCGAACACGGTCGGAACGCACCTCTACAACATCAAGCAGAAGCTCGGCGTCGGCAACCAGGCCGAGCTCACGCTCATCGCGGTACGCAACGGATTGCTGGACGTGTGATGGCGGCGCCCGCGCAGCTGCATACTTTCAGCCTCGACAACGGGCTGCGCGTGCTGCTGAACGAGGATCGTCGTCTGCCGCTGGTGGCCGTGCATGTGGCTTATCGAGTCGGCTCGGCCGACGAAGCGCCCGGGCAGCATGGGCTTGCGCATCTGTTCGAGCACCTCATGTACGGCGGCAGCGAGAATCTGCCGGGCACCTACCTGAGCCATCTGTTCGCGGCCGGCGCACACGATCTCAACGGACGCACCACGCTCGACAGCACGCATTATTTCGAAACCGTGCATCGCGACGCGCTCGACTTCGCCCTGTTCGCCGAAGCCGATCGCATGGGGCGGCTCGTGCTCTGCGAAGAGACCTTGGAGAAGCAGCGGCAGGTCGTGCTCAACGAGCTGAGGCAGTATCGCGAGCGCTCGCGTGGCCGCCTCGTCGAGCGCATCGATGCCGAGTGCTATCCGGCCGGACATCCGTACCGGCACGGCGTCATCGGCAGCGAGGCCGACTTGCTGGCACTGCGCCTGGATCAGGCACATGAATTTCGCCAGCGGCACTATCACGCGGCTAATGCGGTACTCGCGCTCGCGGGCGATTTGACCCGCGATGAGGCAATGCGCCGCTGCGAGCGGGCCTTCGGCGGGTTGCCCGCAGGCCCGCCGATCACCCGAGACCCGTTCGAAGTTTCATCGAAAGCAGCCCGCTCGTGGGGTTTCGACGATGCGTCGCCGAGCCCCCAGAAGCGCCTCGTCTGGCAGTTGCCCGCGATGCCTTCGCCCGATCGCGAGGGCATGCGCCTGTTCCAGATCGCACTCGAAAGCCGGCTGCGCGCCGAGTCCTCGGCAGGTACGAGCCTGCCACGCATCGGACTCGCATTCCACCGTCTCGCGACTCGCCTGGAGTTCGAATGGAATGCGCCGGATCCGGCGCGGATCGAACGATCCTTCGATGCGTTCGAGGCGCTGCGGAATCGATTGATGAAAAGCGGCTTCAGCGCTTCGGAAGCCGAGCAATCGCGCCGACTGCGCTGGCGCCAGCGCTTGCTGAATCTCGATGCGCGCAGTGGTATTGCGGCGCTGATGGTCGAAGGCGAGCTCGCGCAGGGCGACTTGGCGTCCGCATTCTTTTCACGTGAGCGGCTCGCTGCCATCGATCCGACAGCCGTCATGCGGCGCTGCTTCGCAGCGGATGACGTTGGCGCGGCTCCGTGGTCGCTCAGGTCTTCGGCTGATTCATTCCCTGCAAGCAGCATGGAGAATGCAGGGCCGGTCAGCCCAAGGCGTCGGCCGCCGCCAGCGAGCGCAGACTGCCGAACGCTCGAGAACGGTTTGCAGCTCACCTTGCAAGCTCGAAGCGGCGCCGAGCTCGTTTCGGGCCGCTTGCTGCTGCGCGCGGGTTCCAGCGCCGAGCCTTCGGAGCAGATGGGAGTCGCCGAGCTCTGCGCCGAAGCCTCGCTGCAAGCCCGGGTCGGCGGCATGAGCTGGCGGCAGCGGGCCGAGGCGATGGGCTGCGAGATCGGCGTCGAGGTACAGGGCGAGGTCTTGCGCCTGAGCTGGTCGTCCGCGCTGGCGCAGTGGCGCGATGCGCTCGCGCTCGTCGAACAGTTTCGGGGCGTCGCAATCGACGCCGAGGCTTTCGCCGCCGCGCGCTCGCGCCAGCTCGCGGCGATCGAACTGGCTTCGGCATCGGCCGAAGCGGCGACCCAGCGTGTACTGCCGGCCCTGCTGTTCGATTCCGCGCAGGCATCGGTGCGCATCGCGAGCGGCTTGCGCTCGACCGTCTCGGCCCTGGGCCTGGATCAGGCGATCGCTTTCAAGCAGAAAGCCTGGGGCCTCGCCGATGCGCGATGCGTGCTCGTCGGCGATCTCGAACCGGGCGTGGCGATCGAAGCGCTCGAGCGCTGGAAAGCAGGGCCGGAAACGACGCGGCCAGGCATCGAAGCCGCTGTGCCGAAAGCGGCGAGCCCTTCGGTGCATCTGCTCGATATTCCGGGCGCGCGGCAGACGTTGCTGACCGTCGCCTGGGCGTTGCCGAATCCCGCGCGCGAAACCGAGCCGGCGCTGCGCGCACTCGATCTGTTGCTGGCCGGCAGCTTCTCCTCGCGCCTGAACCTGCGCCTGCGCGAGGAGCTCGGCTGGACTTACGGCGTGCGCAGCCGCCTCGGCGACATCGCAGCCGCTCGCCGCTACGAGATCCAGGCCTGGATTCCGGCCGAGCGCAGCCTCGATGCACGCGCGGAAATCCTGCGCGCGGTCGAGGCCTTCAGTCACCAGCGGGTCGACGCGGATGCGCTCGCGAGTCTGCAGCGCGGCGAGGCCTTGCGCACGCTGGGACGCAGCGAGCGCATCGAGGATGCGGCAAGCGAGATCGAAGGCCGCCTGCGGCTCGGGCTCGATCCGCGACTGGCACCCGATCTTTCCCGGGTGACGGCGGAACAGCTGCGCGAGATTGCCACAACGCGGCTCGATCCTGGCCGCGCCATCAGCCTGTTCGCGGGCGATGCGACGCGACTGCGTGGGCTGCCGTCGGCAGCGGGCCTCGCCGCGACCAGCGTTCACGCCGACGCCGAAGCGCTTTATTCGCGCCAGCGCTAGCCGAAGCGGAATCCCGACGTCGCGACACCGAAGACGAGCTCGCCGAACAGGCGCTTGCCGATGTCCTGGCCGGCCGCGCCGGCCGCGACCATCAGCGGCAGCAGATGCTCCTCGCGCGGATGCGCGGCGCGCGCGGACGGAGCACGCTCCCAATCGCGCAGCCGCTCCTTGCGCGTTTCGGGGTCGGCGGTGAGCGCCTCGTTGAGCCAGCGGTCGAACTCGATCGACGGCCGCTGTCCGGCGCCGCCGTAGCCGCGCATGTTGTGATAGCTGTAGCCGCTGCCGATGATCAGCACGCCCTGTTCGCGCAGCGGGGCGAGCGCCGCCCCGACCGCGAGATGCTCGGCCGGATTCAGGCCCGCGCGCAGCGACAGCTGCACGACCGGAATATCCGCCTGCGGATAGATGAGCTTCAGCGGCACGAATACGCCATGGTCGAAGCCGCGCTCGCGATCGATTTCCGCGGGCAGGCCGGCGACACCGAGGCGCCGTACGATCTCTTCGGCGAGCGCGGGATCGCCGGGCGCCGGATACTGCAGCTCGTAGGTGTGCTGCGGAAAGCCGTAGTAGTCGTAGATCAGCGATGGCTGCGGGTGCGCGGTGACGCTGTAGCGCTCGGCCTCCCAGTGCGCGGAGACCACGAGCAGCGCGCGCGGCTTGTCGCCCACCTCGACGGACAGTCCGCGCAGCCAGGCTTCGAGCGAGCGCCAGGTGTCGGGCGGATTCCACTCCATGAAGAAGCAGGGTCCACCGCCGTGGGCGATGAACAGCGTCGGCAGGCGGCTGGCTTCGGTCATGGGGTTTCCTCGCAACGTGGACACGCTAGCCTACACCGTCGCTAGTAGATGCCGACCCATCGGCGCGCCGTGGCCCGACTCTTGGGTTCTGCACGGCGACATTACAAGGGGAAGGGGACATGAAGATCGCATCGACGCTGGCCGCGCTGTGCCTGGCGGGCACGCTGCCCGTGTTCGCGCAGGAGCCGGCGCCAGCCGAGCTCGACACCATTGCGGTCGATCCGCGAGCCGATGAGGCCGAAGCGAACCCCGCGCCTCAGGCCGGCGAGTCCGAGGCCGTCGCCGAGATCATCGTCACCGCGCAGAAGCGCGCGCAAAGCCTGCAGAAAGTGCCGGTGTCGGTCGGCGTGGTCGATGGCCAGGCTTTCGCGCAGTCGGGCAACTTCGATGCGGGCGCGATCGAGAATTTCGTGCCGAACGTCGAGATCGACATCGATGCGCAGGCGCCGGTGATCGGCATTCGCGGCTACAAAACCGAGACCGACAACGTCGGCTTCGAGCCGGCCGTCGGCCTGGTGCTCGACGATCTCGCGCTCGGCCGTCCCGAGTTCGTGCCGGACGGCCTGTTCGACATCGAGCGCGTCGAAGTGCTGCGCGGCCCGCAGGGCACGCTGTTCGGCAAGAACACCATCGCGGGCGTCATCAACTTCCGCAGCGCCGAGCCGGACAGCGGGTTCGGCGCCGGCCTCGCGCTCACGGGCGGCGATCCGCGTCAGCGGCGTGCCGAGGGCTATCTCAACGCCCCGCTCGGCGACGATGCCGCCGCGCGACTCGCCGGCGTCTACTGGGACAAGCGCGGCGATGTCTGGAACAGCACGCTGCAGCGCCACGAGAATTCGCAGGAGCAGTCCGCGGGTCGACTCAAGACCGGCTGGCGCAGCGAGCGCTGGCATCTCGCGCTCGCCGGCCAGTATTCGGACACGCATGCGAGCTACGCGCCCTGGCAGCTTTATGACGCGAGCGCGGCCTCGCTGCGCTACGCGCAAGGCTATGACGCGCAGACCGAGGACGATCCGCTCGACGCGCGCACGGCCTTCGATCAGCCCGGCTTCGTCAATCGCACCTCGAACCTCGTGCGCGGGCTCGCCGAATACGAGGCCGGCGACTGGGGCGCGCTGCACGACGTCACGCTGACGACCATCGTCGGTCACGCCGGGTTCGACCTGACCACGCTGATCGATTCCGACGTCAGCGCGGCCGACATCATCCACACCGATTTTCTCGTCGACTACGCGCAGGATTCGATCGAGCTGCGGCCGTCCGGAACCGCGGACAGCCTGTTCGGGCTCGGCGGCAATGTGGAATGGACGCTCGGTCTCTACGCGTTCCGCTCGAAGATGACGAGCCATCTCGATGCGGTGGCGGGCGACGATCTGATCGACTTCGCACTCAGCGCGGCCGGCGTCGAGGCGCTCGGCGGCCCGGATCTCGGGCCTGTCGGCGAGCTCATCGATCTGCTGCCGAACCTGCCCGGCATTCCGCTCAACGATGCGCTGCTGCGCGGCTTCGCGCAGGACACCGAAAGCTACGCGCTGTTCGGGCAGATGAGCTGGTCGCTGACCGACCGGCTCGCGGCGATCGTCGGTGCGCGCTTCGGAATCGAATACAAGAAAGCCGACTTCGATGTGCGGCGCGTGGGCCTGGGCATCGTCGGTCTCGTGATCGGGGCCGAGCCGTTCACCGATACGCGCAAGCGCCGCGAGACCGACGTGTCGCCCAAGCTCGGCCTGCAATACGAATTCACGCCCGAGGCGATGGGCTTCGCGACCTACACGCATGGCTTCAAGGGCGGCGGTTTCAATGCCACCGCGAGCGACGACAGCAACCTGGAGTTCGAGCCCGAGCGCGCGACGAGCTATGAAGCCGGGCTCAAGTCGCGCTGGTTCGATCGGCGCCTCACGCTCAACACCACGGTCTATCGCACCGACATCGACGATCTGCAGACGGTGGATTTCGACGGCGTGGCCTACAAGACCGCCAATGCGGCGAAGGCGCGCTTGCAGGGCGTGGAGATCGAAACGCTGTGGCGACCGCAGAGCGGCTGGTTCAGCCTCGCGGCCGCGGCGGCTTTCAGCAAGGCCGAATACGTGAAATACGACAACGCGCCGGCGGCTTCGGAAAACGCCGATGCGCAAACCCAGGATTTGAGTGGACGCACGCTGGCGAATGCGCCGCGCGTGACCGCGACCCTCTCACCGCAGCTGCACTTCGGGCTGCCGTGGAACGCGAGCGGGCTGCTCGGCATCGACCTGAGTCATCGCGGAGATCAGTACTCGGCGGTCGATCTGGATACGCACAGCTTCCAGAAGGCCTACACGCTGCTCGGTGCGCGGCTGGCTTTGACGAGCGCTGGCAGTTCGTCGTCAACGGAACCAATCTGACCGACAAGCGCACGCTCGATCTGGTGTTCGATCACAGCGTGTTCGCGAGCACCTACGTGGCTCAGCAGAATCCGCTGCGCAGCGTCTCGGCGACGCTGCGCTACGGGTTCCGTTAGGCCGCACGGGTTCAGCGCGCCGAGGCGACTTGCAGGGCGAGAGAGGGCAGCAGCGATTGCAGCTGCGTTTCCAGCTCGCTGCGCAGCTCGATCTGCTGCTGGAGCAGCGCAGCGTCGGTGCGGGCGGTGAACAGTTGCTGCTGCAGCTGTTGCTGCAGCTCGCTGCGCAGCTCGATGTCCTGCTGACGCAAAGCCGCATCGGCCTGGGCGGCGATCTGCAGGCCGACGGCGGTGCTCGCGAGCGGCATCGCGCTGGCATCGGCAGCCGTGCTGCTCAGGCTCGCGAATGCGATGCCGCAGCTCAGAACGAGGCCGCTGATGCTCATTGCGCGGGTGGCGTGGCTGAAAGTGTTGCGGATGATGTTGAGGTTCTGCATGGCGCGACTCCTTGAGTGGATGGGTGTGGACGCCTGTTGGATAGCGACGCGCGTGCCAGCTTGGAAAAATTTCGCAAGCCTTTATTTTTGCTTGTGTTATTTGAATATGGTCAGCGCCGGAAAGTGTCCGCGGACAGTCGCCGGGGCGATCGGCGTCCGCGTCCGGTGACCGCGGACGCGCGCTACCATGCGACCCGTTGCCGGTTGTTCCACCCCCGTCGAAGCGAGAGGCCCATGCCGCGTTCCACCCTGCAGGTCAGCTCCGCGCTGACGCTCGAAACCCGCTCGGGGCATCTGGCCAGCAAGCGTTGGGTCGAGCTACTGGCCGCCATCGAGACCACGCAGTCGATCTCGTCGGCCGCCAAGGCGATCAAGCTCAGCTACAAGGCGGCCTGGGACGCGGTGGAAGCGATGAACAATCTCGCCGATGCGCCGCTGGTCGAGCGCTCGGTCGGCGGCAAGGGTGGCGGCGGCACCAAGCTCACCGAGCGCGGGCGCCAGCTCGTCGAGACCTTTCGCGCGGTGGAGCAGGAGAACGCGCGCTTCCTCGCGGCCGTCAACGCGCGCATCCGCAATGCGGAGCGCGATCTTTCACTGATCGGAAAATTCAACATGCTCACGAGTGCGCGCAATCACTTCTCGGGCAAGGTGCTGCGCGTGCAGCGCGGCGCGGTCAACGACGAGGTGGAGCTGCAGATCGCCGGCGGCGAGCGCCTGATCGCCGTGGTCACGCACGAGAGCACCGAGACGCTGGGCCTTGCGCCCGGCGTCGAGGCGATCGCGCTGATCAAGGCTTCGTGGGTGATGATCGCGATCGAGGACGACGGCGCGCCGTACAGGCTGTCGGCGCGCAACCGCCTGCTGGGCACCGTGAGCCGGCTCACGCCCGGCGCGGTCAACACCGAAGTCGTGCTCGAACTCCAGGGCGGCAAGGTGATGGCGGCGATCATCACCAACGAAGCGGCCAGGGAGCTCGGGCTCGCCGTGGGCGTGAAGGCCTCGGCGATCTTCAAGGCTTCGAGCGTGATTCTCGGCGTCTCGGGCTGATTCGCGCGGCCTCAGCGCAGCGAAGCCTCTTCGCCAGCGGGCAATCGTCCGCTTCGCATGCTCAGCACGCGATCGGCCAGGTAATCGACCTCGGCGGTCGCATGCGTGACGTAGAGCATCGGGACGCGCGTTTCCTGCTTGATGCGCCGCAGGAACGGCAGGATCTGCTGCTTGAGCCGATCGTCGAGCGAGGACAGCGGCTCGTCGAGCAGCAGCAGGCGCGGCGAATACAGCAGCGCGCGGCCGAGCGCGACGCGCTGGCGTTCGCCGCCCGACAGCTGCGATGGACGGCGCGCCACGAGCGGCCGCAGTTCCAGCAGGTCGACCACCGCATCGAAGCCCAGCCGGCGCTCCGCCGGTTTCAGCCGGCGCCAGCCGTAGAGCAGGTTGTCGCGCACCGACAGATGCGGAAACAGCTGGCCGTCCTGGAACACGAGGCCGAAGTGGCGCTTCCACGGTGGAACGAACTGCCCGGCGGCGACATCGACGAGGGTTTCGTCGCCGAAGCGCAGCACGCCGGCCAGCGGTTCGAGCAAGCCCGCGAGCAGGGCCAGCAGCGTGCTCTTGCCGGCGCCCGAAGCCCCGACGATGCCGGTGACGCCGGCTTCGATGCGCGCAGTGGCGGCCAGCGTGAACTCGCCGCGCCGGTAGCGCAGGTCGAACTCAAGCATGCGGGGTTCTCGCATCGCCGATCAGATGCTCGGCGCGGCGGCCGATCCAGTGGCTCGCGAGCAGCGCGCAAACCGCGAGCGCGATCGACAGCAGCACGAGCCGCGCGGCTGCGGCTTCGCCGTCGGGCAGGTGCGAGTACGAATAGATCGCCAGCGGCAAGGTGCGCGTCTGGCCCGGGATATTGCCGACGAAGGCCATCGTCGCCCCGAATTCGCCGAGGCTGCGCGAGAAGCACAGCACCGCGCCGATGACGATGCCGGGCAGCGCGAGCGGCAGCGTGATGGTGAAGAAGCTGCGCAGCGGCGTCGCCCCGAGCGTGGTCGCGGCCTGCTCGAGCCGCGTGTCGATCATGCGGAACGCCAGCCGCACGGGCTGCACCATGAGCGGAAACGCGATCACCGCCGACGCCAGCACCGCGCCTTTCCAGTCGAACGCGAAGACGATGCCGAAATGCTGCTGCAACCAGCTGCCGAGCGGGCCGCGCGTGCCGAGCAGCATCAGCAGCAGATAACCCGGCACCACCGGCGGCAGCACCATCGGCAGCTGGATCAGCGTTTCGATCAGCGCCTTGCCGAAGAACTCGCGCCGCGCCATCAGCCAGGACAGCGCGATGCCCAGCGGCAGGCACAGCAGCGTCGCGAAGGCCGCGACTTTGGCCGACAGCCAGACGGCCTGCCATTCCTCGGGTGTCAGCGCCATGCGGTCAAGGCGCGGACGTGAGCCGCGTGAAGCCGTGGCGCTCGAATGTCGCGGCGGCTTCTCTGGAGGTCTGCAGATAGCGCAGGAACTCGCGCGCCGCCGGCCGCGCATTCCCGACCAGCGCCACCGGATAGACGATCGGCTCGTGCGCGTCTTCGGGGAAGGTGGACATGATCTCGACCTTGTCGCTGATCGCCGCGTCGGTCGCGTAGACGATGCCGGCCGCGCATTCGCCGCGCTCGACGAAATTCAGCGCGGTGCGCACGTCGTCGGTGCCGACGATGCGCGGCCTGATCGCCTCCCACCAGCCCAGGGCTTCGAGGCTTTGGCGGGCGTAGAGGCCCACCGGAACCACGCCGGGTTCGCCGGTGCAGAGCTTGCCGTCGAAGGCCCTGGCGAAGTCGAAACCCCTGCGCATCTCGGCCCGGAAGCGCTGGCCCTTCGGCGCGATCAGCACGAGCGTATTGCCGAGCAGGTCGATGCGCGTGGAGGCTTCGATGCGACCGCGCTGCTGCAGGTAGTCCATCCAGTTGCGGTCGGCCGAGGCGAACATGTCGGCCGGAGCGCCGGCCTCGATCTGCTTGGCGAGCGCGGACGAAGCCGCGAACGCGAGCGTCGGTGCCGTGTGTCCGCCCTGTTTCCACTGCGCGGCGATGTCGGTCAGGGCGCTCGTGAGGCTCGCGGCCGCGAACACGCGCACGGCTTCCTCGGCGCGTGCGGTCAGCGACGAGCACAGCAGCAAGGCCAGAACGAACGGCCGCAGGAAAAGGCGCATGGTTTGCCGAAGACGAGGGACGCTATGGAGATTTGTATATAACGTGGGCAGTGTCAATCGAGCTCTCGTTCGAACCTTCGGTCGAGCCCTCGATTGAGCCGCCGGTCGAACCGGGCAATCGGCGCGGTCGTGCGCTGCGCGCCGAACCCGCGCGCGGCCTTATGATCGAGACAAAAGGGGAGAACGCATGAAGCTGATCGCCGATGTCGCCATCGTGCTGGTGGCCCTGCTGCACCTGTATTTCCTGGTGCTCGAAATGTTCCTGTGGACCAAGCCGATGGGCCGGCGCGTGTTCGGCCTGTCCGCCGAATTCGCGCTCGCGTCGAAGGCGCTCGCGGCGAACCAGGGGCTCTACAACGGCTTTCTCGCCGCCGGCCTGCTCTGGGGCCTCATCGACGGGCTCGCCGCGTTCAAGCTGTTCTTCCTGGGCTGCGTGATCGTGGCCGGCGTGTTCGGGGCGATCACGGTGAACCGGCGCATCCTGTACGTGCAATCGCTGCCGGCGGTGCTGGCGCTGGTGCTCGTTCTCTCGAGCTAGAAGACTTTGCGGAAGGTCAGGTTGTAGCGCAGCGATCCGGTTGCCGGATGCTGCGCCTGGGCGATCGGTTGCACGCCGTGATACGCGAGCCGCGACACGCCGCCCCACACCACCACGTCGCCGTGCACGAGGCGCGAGCGCTTGGTCGGGCCGCTGCGCGTGTTGCGGCCGAACACGAAAATCGCGGGCACGCCGAGCGAGACCGAAATGATCGGCGCCTGCACGTCGTGCTCGTCGCGATCCTGGTGCAGCGTGAGCCGGCTTCCGGGTTCGTAGCGGTTGACCAGGCAGGCATCGGTGCTGAGTTCGTCGTGATAGCCCGCCGCATTCGCGGCCTGCTGCGCGAGTTCGGTGAACACACGCGGCAACGCGGGCCATGCTCGCTGCGTGATCGGGTCGATCGCCTCGTAGCGATAGCCGTGCGTATCGCTGACCCAGCCGAGCCGCCCGCAATTGGTCATCGCCACCGACATGCGCTTGCCGCCCGGCACGATCAGGTGGCGAAACGGTGATTGCGCGCTGATCGTGTCGATCTGCGCGAGCAGCTCGCTTGCGACATCGAGCGCGAAGCCGCGCAGGATCACGGCTCCATCGGCGAGCGCTTCGGTGCGGCGCTCGGTTTCGATCGAGTCGAACAGATCGCTCATCGCGAGGCTCTGCGTCCGTTCGCGGCCGTCATTCGAGACGCTTGAGCAGTTCGAGTCCGCGCTGCGTCACGACATGCATGTGATTCCAGCCCGCCATCAGCAGTCCGAGCTTTTCGAGTCGCGCGAGTATCGGCATCGGGGCCTGCAAATCCTGCTTGTCCTGCGCGTAATTGCGCAGCCATGCCAACTCATCGGCGGTCAAGCTTGGGTCATCCATGATCGGCTCCAACAGGGTTGAACAGCGAGCTGAAAGCGGTTTTTCCGCAGCGTGTCTGGCCAACATCGTGCAGGTTCCCACTATAACGCCGGCTTTCGACTTCGCTGGGCGAGAAACCAGGAGGGCGAATGAAAGAGTTGAGCTGCGATGTCGCCGTGATCGGCGCCGGTACAGCGGGACTCGCGGCCAGCGGAGCGGCTCATCGCGCCGGCGCGAAAGTCCTGCTGATCGAATCGGGCTCGTCGGGAACCACCTGTGCGCAAGTCGGCTGCATGCCTTCGAAGCTGCTGATCGCCGCCGCCGAAGTCGCCCATCAGGCCGCGACCGCGAGCATCTTCGGTATCGAGACGGCGCCGATCCGCATCGACGGCCGCTCGGTGATGGCGCGCGTGCAGCACGAGCGCGATCGCTTCGTGCGCTCGGTGCTCAAGTCCTATGAGGCGATTCCGGCCCAAAGCCGGCTCACCGGGCTTGCGCACTTCGTCGACGGGCAAACCCTCGAAGTCGAAAACGAGGCAGGTGAACGCTCGCGGGTGCGTGCAAAGGCCATCGTCATCGCCACCGGCTCGCGCGCCAGCGTGCCGAAGCCCTTCCAATCGGTGGCCGCGCGGGTACTGACCAACGAGACGATCTTCGAGCTCGAGACGCTGCCGGCGTCCGTCGCGGTGATCGGCGCCGGAGCGGTGGGCCTCGAACTCGGCCAGGCTTTGCATCGGCTCGGCGTGCGCACGGCGATTTTCGATCGCGATACCGATATCGGCGGCTTGCGCGACGAAGGCATGAATCGTCATGCCCGCAGCTTGTTCGCCGAAGAACTCGATCTGCGGCTCGGCGTCGACATCCAGGCGGAGCCTGCGCCCGGAGCCGCCGATTGCGTGCGCATCAAGTGGCAGGCCAAGTCGGGCGAGGGCGCGGAGGGCACCGCGGATTTCAGCCACGTGCTCGTCGCGGCGGGCCGTCCGCCGAATCTCGAGGCCCTGCGCCTGCAGCGCGCAGGCGTGAAACTCGATGAGCATGGCGTCCCCGAGTTCGATGCCGGAACGCTGCGCTGTGGAGACAGCCGGGTCTTCATCGCGGGCGATGCGAGCGCCTGGCGCCCCTTGCTGCACGAAGCGGTCGATGCCGGAACCATCGCGGGACACAATGCGGCGCGTTTCCCCGACGTTCGCGTTTCGACGCGCAGCGCTCCGCTCGCGATCACGTTCACCGATCCGCAGATCGCGATCGTCGGTGACACCTCGCTGAAGCCGCGCCTGGTCGGCAAGGCGGACTTTTCGGATCAGGGACGCGCGCGCGTGATGAACCGCAATCGCGGCTGCGTGAGGCTCTACGCCGATCCTTCCACGAATCGCCTCACCGGCGCCGAGATGATCGGCCCCGCGGTCGAGCATCTGTCGCATCTGATCGCCTGGGCCGTGCAGGGCGATGCGCAGGTGCGCGAGCTGCTCGAATTGCCGTTCTACCACCCCACGCTCGAGGAAGCCTTGCGTTCGGCCTTGCGCGATCTGTGCGCCCAGCTGCGCCTGGTGCCCGCGTACGAAGTGGGATCGATGGAGTATGGGCCTGCGATCTAGGGGCCTGTAGGAGTTTTCGTATGAACCATTGGCGACATCGTGGTTCAAACACCGGCGGCATGGACGTCGCGTCGTAGTTTCATTCACGTAAAAAGGAGGATGTCATGGACGACACCATCAAGACTTTGAACAACCTGATCGAAACCTCGGAAGATGGGCTCAAGGGTTTCAAGGAAGCGGCCGAGAAGGCCACCGAAGCTAAGCTCAAGCTGCTGTTCAACGAGCGCGCGGCGGCCTGCCAGCAGAGCGCCAACGAGTTGCAGTCACTGGTGACTTCGCTGGGCGGGAAGCCCGAGACATCGGGCAGCGTGGCGGGTGCGGCCCATCGCGGCTGGGTCAAGGTCAAGGCGGCGGTGAGCGACAGCAATGTCGCGGTGCTCGAGGAAGTCGAGCGCGGCGAAGACTACGCCAAGGCCGCGTACGGCAAGGCGCTCAAGGCCAATCTGCCGCCGCAGGTTCGCAGCGTCGTCGAGCGCCAGTATCAGGGCGTGCTGAGCAATCACGATCGCATTCGCGATCTGCGCAACCAGTACCGCGCAGCCGCTTAGCTTAGTGGTGCGATACGGCCGGGCGGCTTTCGGGCCGCCCGGTTTTTTGTGCCCGATGCTGTGTGGATGGATCAGGGAATCCAGTTCCAGATGTCCGGCTGCGTGTCGAGCCAGTCGTGCGCCGCAGTCTTGAGGTCATGGTTGGCGGCGTCGATCGAATACACCGAGCTTCCTTCCTGCGTATCCGATGTCAGCACGTAGCCGCTTTTCTGCGCCTCGTCTTCGAGAAAACGCAGATAAGCGCTGATGTTGGCATCGTAGGCTTCCACCGCGACGCGCTGGTTGCTTTCGATCTTGAGCGCGGTTTCGCGGTGTTGCGGCAGATGAAAGGTGATCGTGGCTTGGGGCGCTGAACTCATTTCGGTCTCCTGTCGTCGGTAGCGCCGACGCGGCGCCACCGGTGCGGGTGGTTGTGGCGACAGGCTGAGCGATGCTTGCTGAGCTCAGGCTGGCTGATGAGGCCCGCGCGCGAGCGTCTCCTCAAACCGCCGCGCGCTTGCCGGGTTTCTTGGCTGCGCCGTTGAGGTCGCGCGTGTTGAGCCACTTGGCGTAATCGTCGAGATCGCCGTCGAAATCCACGCAGCGGCCGTCGGCGATCAGCCAGAATTTTTCGCAGGTGCTCGTGAGCAGGTGGCGATCGTGCGAGACCACCAGCACCGCGCCGGCGAACGACATCATCGCGTGCTCGAGCGCGTGGCGCATGTCGAGATCGAGATGGTTGGTCGGCTCGTCGAGCAGCAGCAGGTTCGGGCTTTGATACACCACCATCGCGAGCGCGAGGCGCGCCTTCTCGCCACCCGAGAACGGGCCGACCGGCTCGTAGACGCGATCGCCCTTGAAGTTGAAGCCGCCGAGGAAGGTGCGCAGGCTTTGTTCGGTCGCGCGCGGGTCGATGCGCCGGAACAGCACGATCGGCGAAGCGTCCGCATCGAGCTCCTCGGTGGTGTGCTGGGCGAAGTAGCCGACGCGCAGGTGCGGATCGCGCATGAGCTCGCCACCGAGCGCCGGAATCGCGCCCGCGATGGTCTGCACGAGCGTGGATTTGCCTGCGCCGTTCTGGCCGAGCAGGCCGATGCGCTCACCCGGCGCGACCAGCACGCGCAGCTTGTCGAGAATCACGGCCTCGCCGTAGCCGGCGGTGACGTCGTCGAAACGAACCAGCGGCGAAGGCAGGCGATCGGGCTCGGGGAATTCGAAGCTGAACTCGGAATCGGCGTGCACGGCCGACACCATCTCCATGCGTTCGAGCGCCTTGATGCGGCTCTGCGCCTGCGTGGCCTTGGCGGCCGAGGCGCGGAAGCGGTTGATGAATTTCTGCAGGTGCGCGACCTGCTTCTGCTGCTTGGCGTAGGCGCCGGCCTGCAAGGTCATGCGCTCGGCGCGCTGGCGCTCGAACTGGCTGTAGTTGCCGGTGTAGAGCGTCGCCTTCTGGTTTTCCAGGTGCAGCGTGTGCGTGGTGACGTCGTCGAGGAACTCGCGATCGTGGCTGATCACCATCAGCGTGCCCGGATACTGCTTGAGCCAGCCCTGCAGCCAGATCACCGCGTCGAGATCGAGGTGGTTGGTCGGCTCGTCGAGCAGCAAGACATCGGAGCGGCGCATGAGCGCGCGCGCGAGGTTCAGGCGCATGCGCCAGCCGCCCGAGAAGCTCGACACCGGCCGCTGCTGGGCTTCCTGCGAGAAGCTCAGCCCGTGCAGCAGCGAGGCGGCGCGGGCGCGGGCCGAATAGCCGCCGATGATCGCCAGGCGCTCGTGGATCGCGCAGATGGTGTCGATGTCCTCGGCGGCCTCGGCCTTTTCGAGCCGGCGTTCGAGATCGCGCAATTCGACGTCGCCGTCGAGGGCGAAATCGATCGCGAGGTCGGGCAGGGCGGGCGTTTCCTGGGCCGCGGTGGCCACATCGAGGTGCTTGAGCGACGACATCTCGCCCTTGTCCGGTGCGAGCTGCCCCAATACGGCCGCGAACAAAGTCGACTTGCCGGTGCCGTTACGGCCGATGAGGCCGACATGCCAGCCTCCATGGATCGAGAAGTTGGCGTCTTCGAGCAGGGCGCGGGGACCGCGGCGGAGGGTGAGGCGAGAGGCGGAAATCATCCGCCATTGTACGGGGCCGCAGCGTCCCGCCTCATTGGCCTTACCGATGCATCCGCAAAGATTTTTTTGTGAGGCCCGGTTCAGCTGCCAGTTTTGAGCCCGTTTTTTGCTTAAGTGGAGCTTGCCGAGCGGCAACGAAGCCGAGCGGCGGCTACCGAGCGTTTTTCGCCGGGCGCGTCATGAGGGCGCTATCCACTTAATTTTCGTCAAATTTTTTTGGGAGCGTTACCGTGTCCAAGACTTTCCTCGCCGCCATCGCCCTCTCGCTCGTCTCGTCCGCCGCGCTTGCCGACGGCTACAACAAGGGCACCTACACCGGCACCTCGGGCGCCGACAGCCCGCTCGCCGTCAACAACTCCGACTACGAAGACAAGAACGGCGACGGCTGCCTCGACGCCAGCGAACTCAAGCCGGGCTCGCAGCTGTTCAAGCGCCTGCAGACCCGCGACAAGAACGGCGACGGCAAGCTCTGCAAGGACGAGTACTACTTCAACTAAGCGCCGATCGGCAGCATCCAACCCCCGGCGCCATCCTGGCGTCCGGGGGTTTTGTCTTTTGGTGGCACGCCCTTACGCGGCGGCACTGCCTTGATATTCCGGCCGCTCTTCACGAAAGTCGGACCTGAGCCCGCAGACGTGCAATGCAAGGAAACAACGGAATGAAGGCAAAGGATCTGATCGGCGCGCTATTGGTGGTCGCCATTGTGGCGGCCGGTGCGCTGTGGCTGTTCCGCGAGCAGCTCGGCCTGGCCGCGAAGACCGAACCCGCCCCGGCGGTCGTCGAGCACAGGCCGGAGAGCATTCTCGAACCGGGCCGCGCGCTTACGCCGCCGCCGCCCGAGGTGGCCGACGACGCGCCGGCCAGCCCGAACGAGGATCCCGCCGTCGCGCCCGCTCCGCTGCCGAGCCTGCAGGACAGTGACGAACCCGTGCGCCAATCGCTGATCGATCTGTTCGGCCTCGACGTGGTCGAGCAGTATCTGCTGCCGCAAGCGCTGATCATGCGCTTCGTGGTCATGGTCGATAACCTGCCCAATCCGAACCTGACCGCGAAGATGCGCTCGATCCGCAAGGTCGGCGGCGATTTCGTCGTCGAGCAGCGTGACGACCGCATTTATCTGAGCGACGCCAACCCGGCTCGCTACGCTGCGCTCGTGCAGGCCTTGCAAGTGGCCGACATGAGTCGCGTCGCGGCGTTTTATCGCCAGCATTACCGGCTGTTCCAGCAGGCTTACGACCAGCTCGGCTATTCGCAGAGATCGTTCAACCAGCGCTTTGCTTACGTGCTCGATCACCTGCTCGCGACGCCGCAAGTCGAAGGACCGATCGAACTCCAGCGCCCGCGGGTTTCCTACGAATTCGCCGATCCGCAATTGCAGGCCTTGTCGTCCGGACAGAAGGCGATGCTGCGCCTGGGAGCGGGGAACCGGGTCATCGTCGAAGCCAAGCTAAGTGAACTGCGCAGGCTGATTTCGCAGCTGCCGCCGAGCTGAGCTGAGTTCACAGCCAATTCATCGCCGAGGGCTAGCTTGAAGCCGTCTGACGACAAGGAGGTAGCACGACATGGACGTCTCTACAAAACTAGCTCTCGCCGCATTTCTCGCCGCCAGCTTCACGGCTCCGGCGATGGCCGACACCTATGTCAACGACCAGGGACAACGTGTCGAATGCCACGATGAACAGGTCAAGACCAAGGACGGTCATCCGGTTGCGGCACCGCTCGCCGGTGCGGTGGTAGGCGGCGTCGTGGGTCACCAGTTCGGTGGCGGCCGCGGTCAGGACATCGCGACGGCGGCCGGTGCGGTCGGCGGTGCTTATGCCGGCAAGAAGTACAACGACAACAAGACCGACGACAACATGTCGGTGCGCCAGGTGTGTCGGCCCGTGGGCTGATCGATTTCTCCCGATGACGTGATGTGAAGAAACCCGCCGCATGGCGGGTTTCTTCGTTTCTCAGGCTGGACGGGATACCGGCATGCGCCTCAAGGAGCCGTCCCGCCCGCCGCGGGCAGCGGTGATGGCGCATCCTTGGGCGGCCTGCTCGCGAAACGAAAGCTGCGGAACCCCAGCGCGACCGAAATGGCGCCGACGAGCGCGATCATTCCCGCCACGCCGCTCCAGCCTGCGTGTGCCCAGATCGCGGCGGGCAGTACGCCGCCGACGCTGCCGCCCAGGTAGTAACAGGTCACATACAGGCCCACCGAAGGCGCGCGCGCCTCGCCCGACGCTTCGGCGACGAAGCTCGTCGCGGCGGCCTGGGCGCTGAAGAGGCTCGCCGAAAACAGCGCGAGCGCCGCCACCACTGCGGGCAACGAGGGCAGCAGGCTCAGCAGCAGGCTCGCGATCACCGCGAGCCAGGACAGTGCGAGTACACGTGCGTGACCGTAGCGATTGAGCAGCCTGCCGCTGTATGAAGTCGCGAAAATGCCGAACAGGTAGACGGTGAAGATCGACGACATCGCCGCCGGCCCGAGCGAAAACGGCGCTTGCGCGAGCCTCAGCGTGATGTAGGTGAAGCCCGCGATCAGCGCGAACAGCAGCGTGAATCCAACCGCATAGGCGCCGCGCAGTTCGCGGTGCGCGAGCAGGCGTCGCATCGTTACGAGCGGGCGGGCGCTGGGGCGCGCAGGCTGGGTTTCGGCCGGCAGCCAGGCGCGGATCGCGATCGCAAGCCCGAGCTGGATCAGCGCGAGCGCGGCGAAGCCCCAGTGAAAGCCGGCGAATTCGGAGACCATTCCCGACAGCACGCGCCCGCAGAAACCGCCGCCGATGGTACCGGCGACGTAAAGGCCGGTGACTTGCCGGGCTTCGGCGGCCGGCCATTCGGAGCCGATGTAGGCGACCGTGACCGCGAAGATGCCGGGCAGGAAAATCCCTTGCACGAAGCGCGCTGCGATCAACTGTTCGGGCGTCTGTGCGAGCGCCGCGCCGAGCGAGGGCAGGCAGACGGCGAACGCGGCGAGTACGATCACGCGCCGACGGCCGATGCGGTCGGCCAGCAGCCCTGCGAATGGCGCAGCGAAGGCGACGCCGAGCGTGCCGGCGGAGACGATGGTGCCCGCGAGCGCCGCGCTGTCGCCGAGCCAGGCGTGCAACAGCGGCATCAGCGACTGCGGCGCATAGAGGCTGAAAAAGGCCGCGGCACCGGCGAGGATCACCGCGAGACGGCGGCGGTCGGGCATGAGGTTCTTAAGCGAGGTGGATGAGTTCAGCGCGCTAGTGTCCCACAGCGGCTGGTTTCGCTCAGCGAGGCTGCAGGCAATTTTGGAGATTCCCATGCGGATGCGTTACGTAAAAATGAGTGGAGCCGGAGGCCCGGAACTGCTGAGCCTCGATCAAATGCAGGCCCCGCAGGCCGGGCCGCAGCAGGTGCTGATCCGCGTGCTTGCGGCCGGCGTCAACCGGCCCGATCTGGCCCAGCGCCAGGGCCTTTATCCGCCGCCGGCCGACGCGAGCCCGATCCTCGGGCTCGAAGTGGCCGGCGAGATCGCGGCGGTCGGCGAGGGCGTGACGCAGTGGAAGGCCGGCGATCGCGTCTGCGCGCTCGTGCATGGCGGCGGCTATGCCGAGTACGCGCTCGCTCACGAGTCGCACTGCCTGCCGTGGCCCAAGGGATTCGACGCGATCCGTGCCGCCGCGCTGCCGGAGACCTTCTTCACGGTGTGGGTCAACGTGTTTGGCATGGGCGCGCTCGCGCCCGGCGAGACGCTGCTCGTGCATGGTGGCAGCAGCGGCATCGGCACGACGGCGATCCAGATCGCCAAGGCGCTCGGCTCCAGGGTTTTCGTCACCGCGGGCAGTGCGTCCAAGTGCGAAGCCTGCGTGAAGCTCGGCGCCGACGCGGCGATCCACTATCGCGAGCAGGATTTCGAAGCCGAGATTCGCGAGCTCACCGGCAAGCGCGGCGTGGACGTGATCCTCGACATGGTCGGTGGCGCGTATCTGCCGAAGAATCTGCGCTGTCTCGCGCTCGACGGGCGCATCGTGATGATCGCGACCATGCAGGGCGCCAAGGTCGATGGCGTCGACCTGCGCGAGATCATGAAGCGCCGTGCACGGCTCACGGGGTCGATGCTGCGCCCACGCAGCGTCGCCGAGAAAGGCGAGATCGCGGCCGACTTGCGCGAGCACGTCTGGCCGCTGCTCGATGCCGGTCGTGTCGCGCCTGTGATCGAGCGCGTGTTCGCGTTCGAAGACATCGCCAAGGCCCATGCGGCGCTCGAAGCGGGCTCGCACGTCGGCAAGATCATGCTCAAGCTCGGCGACTGAATCGCACCGATCCGGAGTTCACCACCGATTCAGTGCTGGAGCTCCACCGTGAGCGCCAAAGTGTCGATGCGGCAGTGACGATGATCCCGAGAAACCGGCCTCGGCTCGCGTATGCCTCATCAATGGCGGCTCCTGCTCGGTGCTATTGAGGCGGCCAGCGCTCTTTTGCAGAATCAGGTGCTGGTCACACCGGCGCACTCGGTTGTTCAAACATCCGACGCCGCCTCGACATTTCTCAAATCAATAAATAACCAGGGAGCCGACATGGCCGATATCGAAGTCACCCGCGCACACGGAAAATCCGTCGAAGAAGCACGCAAGATCGCGGAGAGGCTGGTCGCCCAGCTCAGCGAAGAATTCGATTTCAAGCATCGCTGGGAAGGCGACACGCTCAAGTTCGAGCGCAGCGGCGTCCACGGCCAGCTCGCGATCACACCCCGGGATCTGCAGATCTCGGCCAAGCTCGGCCTGTTGCTGAAGCCGCTCAAGGGGCGTATCGAGAAGGAAATCCAGGTCACGCTGGACCAGCAGCTCGCCTGAGCCCGAGCGATGAGCGCCTCCACCGGATCGGTCACGCAGTCGGCTTCGCCGGTCTCGTCGGGCGAACCCCTCGCGCTCGATCGCAGGCGCGACTCATCGACCGCCTCGGCGATCGCGGTGGTCAATCACACCCTCGTCGTCGTCCTCGCCATCGCCGCGCTCGTCGCGGCGCTGCTGACCCTCAAGCTCGTCGTCATGAGCGCTTTGATCGGGCTCGGCATTGGCGTGTTGCTGGCTCCGCCGCTGCAAGGCTTCCAGCGCCGTTTCCATCTGCCGAAGGCAGCAGGCGCCGCAGTGGTGCTGCTCGTCACCGTGCTCGCGGTCGGCGGCGTCGGCTACGGCATTTTCTATATCGCCGATGCGCAGATCACTTCACTGTCGGAGCGCATGCCGCAACTCATCGAGCGGCTGCAGGCGATCACCAACGGCGTCGCCGCGCGCTATCCGTGGATCGGGGATCGCGCCGAGTCGTTCAACGTGGCCGACACCGCGCGCACGGTCGGTGAGAAAGTGTTCCTGGGCGCCTGGTCGAGTTTCGGCCTGCTCGGCGGTCTGGTCTTCGCGTTCGTGATCGGCCTGTACACCGCAGTCGAGTCGGAGACCTATTACCGGGCGGCGCTCCAATCGCTTCCGTCCCGGCATCGCGAAGCCGCGGCGAGTTTTCTGCAGGAGAGCGCACGCACGCTGCGCAACTGGTTCCGCGCTCAGCTCACCGACATGGCGATCATAGGCTCGCTTACGGCGGTCGGCCTGTGGATCGTCGGTGCCGACTACTGGCTGCTGTTCGGTCTGCTCACGGGCTTGCTCGGCATCATTCCGTATGTGGGCATCGCCATCGTCGTGACCTTCTCGGGGCTCGTGACCCTGGCGTCGGATCCGTCCCGCCTGCCCTGGGTGCTCGGCGTGTTCGTCGCCACGCAGCAGCTCGAAGGGCATTTGATCCTGCCGCTGGTCATGAGCGGCCGTGCTTCGCTGCCGGCGGTGCCGCTGCTCGTGTTCATGCTCGTGCTCGGCAGCTGGGGTGGCCTGCTCGGCGTGCTGATGGCCCCGCCGGTGTTCGCCTTGCTGCTGCTGGCGTACAAGCGGTTCTATCTGCCGCGCATGGAGCGCGACCGGCCGCCGCCCCAGGCCGCATCAGCCTGAGCGCTCGCTGCGCATCAGCCGCGCCATGGCGGCTCCCGGCCGCCGATCCGCGGTTGTCTCCGAGCCACCGGCAATGATCGATCCCCGTATCCGAACACCTCGGTCGAAGTGCATTGATGTTATGTTATAACGTGCATAACTCGGGCAAGGTGAACCCATGGAAACGAACGTCCCGGCCGGGCTTCCGGTCACGGTGCTGTCCGGCTATCTCGGTGCGGGCAAGACCACGCTGCTGAATCACATCCTGGCCAACCGTGAAGGAAGGCGGGTGGCGGTGATCGTCAATGACATGAGCGAGGTCAATGTCGATGCGGCGATCGTCGGCGAGCAGGCTTCGCTCTCGCGTACCGAGGAAAAGCTCGTCGAATTCAGCAATGGCTGCATCTGCTGCACGCTGCGCGACGATCTGCTCAAGGAAGTGACCCGGCTCGCGCGTGAAGGCCGCTTCGATCATCTGCTGATCGAATCGACCGGAATTTCCGAGCCGATGCCGGTGGCGGCGACGTTCTCGGTTCGCGACGAGGCCGGCTTCTCGCTGTCGGATCTGACCTGCATCAGCTCCATGGTCACCGTCGTCGATGCGCGCAATCTGCTGGCCGATTACAGCTCGACCGACTTCCTGCGCGACCGTGGCGAAGCGCTCGGCGAGGATGACGAACGCAATGTGGTCGACCTGCTGGTCGAGCAGATCGAGTTCGCCGACACCATCGTCGTCAACAAGATCTCCGAGGTCGACGACCTGCAGCGACGCGATGTGCTCGCGGTGGTCAAAGGGCTCAATCCGGGCGCGCATGTCGTGCTCGCCGACTACGGCCGAGCGCCGCTGCACGAGCTGCTCGATACCTTTCGCTTCGATCCGGCGCAGGCGGAACGCAATCCGGGCTGGGCCAGGGAATTGCGCGGCGAGCACACGCCCGAGACCCAGCAATACGGCATCGGCAGCTTCGTTTATCGGCAGCGCCGGCCGTTTCATCCGCAGCGCCTGTATGCGTTGTTTCATTCGAGCTGGGACGGCGTGATTCGCTCCAAGGGCTGGTTCTGGATCGCCAGCCGGCCCGACTTCGTCGGCCAGATGTCCCAGGCCGGCGGAACGCTCACGCAAGGTGCGGTCGGGCTTTGGTGGGCCAGTCCGCGTGCCGGACAGGCGCCGCCCGAAGTAATGCAGAGACTGCGTGCCATCTGGGATCCGGTCTATGGCGATCGCCAGCAGGAGATGGTCTTCATCGGCATCGGCCTGCAGGAGCAGGCGTTGCGCGCGCGGCTCGATGCCTGCCTGCTCAGCGACGATGAACTGGCGCTCGGACACGAGGGCTGGCGCCGCTTCGAGGATCCGTTTCCGCATTGGGGCATGAGCGCGGACGACAGCCTCGGCGAGCACTGATGAGCGACGACGTCCACCAGGCTTCAGCCGATACGCGCCTTCCGGTCTGCGTGCTGACCGGCTTTCTGGGCGCGGGCAAGAGCACCTTGTTGAACTTCGTGCTGCGGCATCCGCGAATGGCCGGAACCGCCGTCGTCATCAACGAGTACGGTTCGGTCGGTGTCGATCATCATCTCGTCGAGTCGGCGCCCGAAGACACCGAACTGGTCGCCGACGGTTGCCTTTGCTGCACGGCCAACGGACAGCTCGCCGACGCCCTGATGAGCCTGTTCCAGCGTGCGCAGCGGCGCCGGTTCGCGCTCAAGCGCCTCATCATCGAGACCACCGGCCTGGCCGAACCGGGGCCGATCCTTCAGCAGTTGCTACGTCACCCGCAGCTCGCGGAACGCTTCGTGATCGACAGCGTGGTGACCTTGGTGGACGCGCTCAACGCACCGCCGACGCTGGATACCCAGGACATCGCGGTTCGGCAGGTGACGGGCGCCGATCGGCTGCTGGTGACCAAGACCGACCTGGTCGGCGAAGTGGCCGCGCTGGCGCTGGAGTCGCGCCTGGCCGCGATGAACCCCGACGCGACCGTCGAACGCGTGCTTGCCGGTGCGGCGCAGCCCGGGCAGCTGTTCGGTGGAGCGCATCGGCGCAGCTCGGATGGCGACGATCTCGGGCAGCTGTTCGCCAATGCGGATCGCATTCGCTTCACCCCGGCTGCGACGATGAAGCTCGACGCTTCCGTGCGTCCGGGGCCTACGCCGGCGGAGCAGGACATTCAGACCTTCAGCCTGATTCTCGACGAACCGGTCGCGGCATCGACGTTCTACGGCTGGCTGCCGTTTCTGCGCCAGCTGTGCGGCCCGACGCTGCTGCGCGTGAAGGGACTCGTCAATCTGAAAGGGCAGTCCGCGCCGATCGTGATTCACGGTGTGCAGGAGACCTTTCACCCGACGCGACAACTGCAAGCCTGGCCGAGCGACGATCGTCGTACCCGGCTAGTCTTCATCACCCGCGGCTGGGGGCAGGAAATCGTCGGTTCGACGCTGGAGTGGTTGCGCAGGTGACGCAAAATTCAGCGGTGCTGGACATTCGATCGCTTCGATTCGCCTACGGCGATCGAACGGTGCTGCAGCTCGAAGAGCTGTCGTTGCAGGCGGGCGAAACCGGCGCCGTGCTCGGACCTTCGGGCTCCGGAAAAACCACCTTGCTGCACCTGATCGCGGGCCTGCTGCGGCCGACGCAGGGCACGGTGGCGATCTGCGGCCAGCGCCTCGATGCGCTCGGCGCCGCCGCTTGCGATCGTTTTCGCGGGCGGCATCTGGGCATCGTGTTTCAGCGCCTGCATTTGCTGCCCGCCTTGAGCGTGCTCGACAACCTGCTGCTCGCTCAGCGGCTCGCAGGCGTGGCGCATGACGCCAAGGCCGCGCAATCGCTGCTCGATGCGCTCGACATCGGCTCGCTGGCAGGCTCGCGTCCGGCAAGTCTGAGCCAGGGGCAGGCGCAGCGCGTGGCGATCGCGCGTGCGCTCGTGCACAAGCCCTCGCTGCTGCTCGCCGATGAACCGACGTCGAGCCTCGACGACGACAACGCGGCGCGCGCCATCGACTTGTTGCGGACTCAAGCCAGGGCCGTCAACGCGGCTTTGCTCGTGGTGACGCACGATCGGCGCATTCGCGGCAGGCTCGATCGCGAACTGCGCATCGGGAGCGCGTCATGACCTGGTTGCGACTGGCGTTCGCCAACCTGCGCGCGGCGCCGCTGACGTCCTTCATCAACGTGCTGCTGTTCGCGCTGGGAACCGCGAGCATCGTGCTGCTGTTGCTGATCGGCGATCAGTTCGCGCGCAGCGTGTCGCGCGATGCACGCGGCATCGATCTGGTGCTCGGCGCCAAGGGCAGCCCGGTGCAGCTGATCCTGTCCAGCGTCTATCACGCCGACGTGCCGACCGGAAATATTCCGAAGGCCGAGGCCGATCGCTGGGCAGCCGATCCGCGCGTGGCCCGCGCGGTGCCACTGTCACTGGGCGACAGCTATCGCGGCTTTCGCATCGTCGGCAGCACGTCGGATTACATCGCGCTGTATCGCGGCCATCTCGCAACCGGACGCGAATGGAAGGCTCCGATGGAAGCGATCGTCGGCGCCGCGGTGGCGCGTGAAGCCAGGCTCGCCGAGGGCGCTCGGTTCGCCGGCGCGCACGGACTGGTCGCGGGTGGCCACGCGCACAAGGCGCATCCGTATCAGGTCGTGGGTGTGCTGGCGCCGACCGGCACCGTGCTGGATCGTCTCATCCTCACCTCGCTGGACAGTGTCTGGGCGCTGCATGCGGATCATCACGACGACGAAGACCAGGACCACGATGCCGACGAAGCGCACGATCACGCAGAGCCTGCGAGTGGGAAGCGCGAGATCACCGCGATGCTGTTGAGCTACGCCTCACCGCTGGCCGCGGCGACATTGCCGCGCCAGATCAATGCCGGATCGAATCTGCAAGCCGCGGCTCCGGCGTTCGAATTCACGCGGTTGCTGCAACTCGTCGGCATCGGTCTCGATGGCCTGCGGGCCTTCGCTGCCGTGCTGATCCTCACGGCCGGCTTCAGCGTGTTCACCGCGCTTTACGGAGCGCTCAAGGCACGCCGCCTCGATCTCGCGATGCTGCGTTGCCTGGGCGCGACACGTAGCGAGCTGTTGGTCAGTCTGTTGCTCGAAGGCCTGATGCTCGCATTGCTCGGCGCGCTGCTGGGTTTTGCACTCGGCCATGGCGCGATGGAATTGCTCGGTCACTGGCTCGCGAGCACGCGTGGCGTTGCCGCGACCGGCTGGATCTGGGTTGCGGACGAAGGCGGGCTGTTGCTCGGCTTGCTGGCCGTGGGCCTGCTCGCTGCCGCGCTGCCCGCGTGGCAGGCCTATCGCGCCGATGTCGCGCGCACGCTCGCACAGGGCTGAGACGATGCGCGCCATCACCATGCCGTGGCTGTTCGTTCTGCTCGTGTTCGCAATCGGCGGCTGCAGCAAGACGCGGAGCGATGCCGAGGGCACAGCGGAGACGACCGGATCGGAATCTGCGCTGGCGGCCGACGAGCAAGCAGAGCCTCCGGCTGCTGATGAGGCGAGTGCAGATGCCATCGACCTCGGTGAAATCCCGGCTCCGATCGCGGCCAAGGACGCCAAGACCGTCAAGCTGCAGGTGGTTTCCGAAAGCGGCTATGTCAACGAGCGCAATCAGTACGTGATCGATCTGCTCGAGCGCGATTACGCCTATCTGAGCGCCCGCGTCGAAACGCCCGAAGGCCGGCCGGTGCAGGGCGCACGCGTGCATTTCGCTGTCTCCGGAACCAGCCGCGTTGCGGGTGTTGACGAGGTCGAGGCTGGCATCGCCACCGACGAAAGCGGCACCGCGGAGTTCGGCGTGGTCGGCGGGGCCATGGGTCTCGACGTGATCAAGCTCAGCGTCGGTGAGTCCACGGCCGATCTGGTCGTCAACGTCATCAGCCTCAAGGCGGCCGGATATGCGGCGCTCGACGAGGTGGAAGGCGCCCTGCGCTGGGACGATCTGATGAAGGCTCGTGTGCGCTACGAAGGCGAGGCGATGCGCGTCGATTTCCCGGCCGCCGTCAGCGCACAAAGCGGCAAGCCGGTGAAGCTCACCGGTTTCATGATGCCGCTGGAGCCGCAGCAGAAGCAGACCCATTTCCTGCTGGCCTCGAATCCGCCGAGCTGCTTCTTCCACGTTCCCGGAGGGCCCGCCGGTGCGGTCGAGGTGTTCGCGCCCAAGGGCATCGAATCGTCGTGGGACCCCCTCGTGCTCGAGGGGCGATTCGAAACCGTGCGGCGCAGCGAAATGGGCGTCATCTATCGGCTGCGCGATGCGCGCATCGTCAAGCCCTGAGTCCGTGCCAAGCCGAGCGTCCCCGACTATCCTTTGCGACATGCCCGCCAAGCCCGCCGCCAAACGCAAGCGCCCTGCGCCGTCCGATCTCGCCGCGCCGCTGCTGCGTCGCGCCGAGAAGCGCTGCGCTGAGGCCGGCGAACAGCTCACGCCGGCACGCATCAACGCCTATGCAGAACTCGTCGCTCAGGGCCGCGCGGTCAGCGCCTACGAGCTGCTGGCACTGCTGGAGACGCGCGAAGGCCGCAAGCTGGCGCCGCTGACGGTCTACCGGCAGCTCGAATTCCTGACCCGCGTGGGCCTCGTCCACCGGCTGGCCTCGACGCAATCCTTCCTCGTCTGCGAGCACCCCGACCATCCGCACGAAGGGCTTTATCTGGTCTGCTCGTCCTGCGGACGTGCCGACGAGCTCGAATCGGACAGCCTGACGCAGCTGATCGGCAAGGCCGCCAAGAGCCGTGGCTTCAAGTCCGAAAAGCGCATCGTGGAAGTTCAGGGCACCTGTCACGACTGCGCCGAAAAGCAGTAGCGCCACGCCGCGGAAACCAGCAGCGCCCGCAATGCCGCGGTGTGTAATCCCGCGGGTCCGCTCGGCGGTGTCGTGCAGGCCTGCCGGACTCGCCGCCAGGGCTCAGGTCTTGGCCTTCATGGTGTAGCCGTGATCCATCATGCAGCGCTGCACGAGCGTTTTCTGGTCTTCTTCCAGGCGCGTGATCAGCGATTCTTCCTTGCAGGCCATCAGGTCGTTGCGCATGGTGGCCTCGCTGACGCCCGGTGCGGAGTAGACCCAGCGATCCCCCGCGCAGGCGCCCAGCGCAAGACAGCACAGCAAGGCCAGCCGGGAGAGGAGCGATCGGGACATGGGTGACAGGTGGCGGCGACGGAGGCGCAAGCCTAACGCAGCCGCCTCCATGGCGCTGAATCGGTTTGCATCGGCCCGCGAAGGCTCGCCAAGGCCCTGGCCCTACTGGGTCGCGACGCTGCGATAGAGCGCGCCGACCACCTTGCGCAGCAGCCAGCGCGGGCCCAGGCGCGGGCTGATGGCGAGCAGCTTGTTGTGGAAGCGCGGAATGATGATCGCGGGCTTGCGGGCCAGCGCGTCGACGGTGATGCGGGCCACGTCGGTGGCCGACATGATCAGCGCGTCGGGCGCCGCCTTTTCGATCTGGATGCCGGCCTTGTCGAAGAACGGGCTGCGCGTGGTGCCCGGGCACAGCACGGACACGCTGACGCCACGCGGAGCGAGCTCTTCGCGCAGCGATTCGGAGAAGATCAGCACGTACGATTTGCTCGCCGCGTAATTGCTCATCCACGGGCCGGGCATGAAGCCGGAGACCGACGAGACGTTGAGAATCTGTCCGCGTCCGGCGGCGGCCATGCGCCTGCCGATGCGATGGCACAGCGCGACGAGCGCCAGCACGTTGACCTGCAACAGGTCGCGCTCGGATTGCCAGCTGTTGTCGACGAAGCTGCCGCTGGTGGTGAAGCCGGCGTTGTTGACGAGCAGGTCGATCTCGAGCGCCTCGGCTTCGAGCGCATCGAGCAGCTGCGTGACCTGCTGCGCGTCGGCGAGGTCGCAGACGCGTTCGATCACTTCGACGCCGTTCGCGGAGCGCAATTGCTGGCCGATCGTCGCGAGCGCCTCGGCCCTGCGGCCGACGAGGATCAGCGAGCGGCCGCGAGCGGCCAGGGTTTCGGCGAGCGCCAGGCCGATGCCGCTGGTGGCGCCGGTGACGAGTGCGTAGGCCGTCATTGGCAACAATCTCCCTTGGTCTTCAGAAAATCCGGCTTGCGATTCATTTCGAAAGCCTGGCGAGCCGCTGATACAGCGGCGTCGGGCTGGCTTCGTGCTTGGGCGCATAAGGCCCGGACACCACCGGGATATAGATCACGCGTCGGCGGCTCGCTTCGCCGGTCTGCGTCGATTGCGCGACGCGATGCCAGAGCCGGCCGTCGTGCACGGTCAGATCACCCGCGCGCGGCACGATCGCCACTTCGCGCGGGTCTTCGCGGTGATCGATGAAGTAGCGCTTGCGGAACAGCATCTGCCAGATCGACTGCCGATGCGTTCCGGGCAGCAGGCGCAGACCGCCGTGCTCGGTGCCGAGCGTGCTCAGGTGCACGCCGACGTTGAGCAGCGGCTGCAGCCGCGTGCCGAGGAAGATGTCGCGCAGGCCGTCGGTGTGCCAGCCCAGGCGGCTGAATTCGCTGTCCGGCCCGTGCACGTAATGGTTGAGCACCATGCCGTCCTTTTCGTGCGTGCCGATGCGCACGTCGTCGCGCCCGATCAGCTCGAACAGCAGCTTGAAGCGGGGATCGTCGAGGAAATTCGCGAGCCGCTGGTCGTAGAGATTGGCGAACGCGAAGCGCTGCACGATCTTGCTTCCGTCGAGATCGCGGCCATAGCGGATCGGCACGCCGTTGACCTTCTCGCGCGCCTCCGCCACCCACTGTCGCTCGACGGCCTTCGACGCTTCGATCAGCGTCGCCACCTGGCGCTCGTCGATGAAGTTGGCGAAGTGCAGAAAGCCGTGGCGCTCGAAGTGCTCGCGCTGTTCGTCGGTGAGCTTCGATCCGAGTTCGAAGCGCTGGTAGTCCTTGGCCATGTTGCAGTTCCTGCGCGGTGCGCGCTAATCGAAATTGAAACGAAGGGTCACGCCGTAGCTGCGCTCGTCGCCCGCGGTCCCGCCGTAGTCGCCGACGCCGTAGAGCGCGTAGATGGCGGCGAGGTAGCGTTCGTCGAACACGTTGCGCACGAACGCGGAGACGTCCCAGCGACGCTGCGCATCGCGCAGGCCCAGCCGCGCGTTGACGATGTCGTAGGCGTCGATATAGCTGCCTTCGCCGTGCTCGACCGTGGCCCAGGCGCCGCTGCGGTAGTAGTAGTCGAGCCCGCTGTAGAGCTCGAAGGCCTCGCGCAGGCGCAGGCTGTATTCGGCGCCCGTGCTGACGGTCCAGCGCGGCGCGTTGTAGAGCGTCTCGCCGGACAGATCGCGCGTGTTCTGCCGCGTTTCGACATCGGGCGCGTTCGGGAAATCGAGCGTGACGGCGTCGTTGTAGGCGGCCGATGCGCGCAGCAGCAAACCGGGCGCCGCGATGCCCTGCGCCTCGGCCTCGGCGCCGCGCAGGCGCACCTTGCCGACGTTGAGCAGGTTGATCTGCCGCGGGTTCGGAATCAGCGTCTGCTCGTCGTCGAAAGTCAGCGCCTGGTAGTCGTCGACATCGGTCTGGTAGATCGCGAGCGCGGTGCGCAGGCGGTTGGCGAGCCAGCGGTTCTTGAGTCCGATCTCGTACGACAGCGCCTTCTCGGGCTTGAACGTCGGCGGCACCGAGTCGCCGGTCGCGCCGAGGTTGATGCCGCCGCCCTTGTAGCCGAGCGCGATCGAAACGTAGGCGTTCGTATCGTCGTTGGGCTTGTAGCTCAGCGCGGTCTGGCCCGAGAAGTTGCCCTCGTCGCGCTTGGTGTAGCGCTCGTAGTCGCCGCCCGCGACGCCGTCGAGCAGGCCGTCGAAGGTGGCGCCACGCAGGTCGATTCCGAGCAGGTCGCCGAGCGGCGTGAGCACATTGGTGGCCGCCAGCACCGAGCAGTTCGGGCAACCGCCCGTGCGCGTACGCAGCACGCCGGCATCCTTCCACTCGTGCGTGTAGCGCAGACCGGTGGTCAGATCGAACTGCTCGCTCAGATGCCAGTCCACCGAGCCGAACGCGGCCGCGCTATGGCTCTTCTGGTAGGTGTCGGTGTCGATGCGCATGCCGTCGAGCGTCGCGGGCGGAATCAGCGCGTAGAGCACCGGCCCGAAGTTCGAAACGGTGGCGAACGGCAGCGCCTGGCGAATGATGCCGCCGAAGGTCCAGCCGCCGATGTCCTTGCCGAGGATGTTGCGCTCGTCCCCCGTCAGGTCCTGATACAGGTAGAACAGGCCGGCGGTGGCGTTGTAGCGCTCGTCGTCGATGTTGATGCGCAGTTCCTGGCTGAACTGCCGATGGTCGTTGGCGATGCCGGTTTCGGGAATCAGCTCCAGCGAGGTGGCGTCGTCGCTGGTCGGCTTGGCGGTCCAGTGCCGGTAGGCGGTGATGCTCGTGAGCCGCTGCGCCTCGGCGTAATCCCAGTTGAGCTCGACCGAGACGGCCTTCTGCTCGACTTCGCTGTGCGTGCGCGTGTCCGCGTCGGCCTGGCGGTCATACGGGTTCAGCGAGGCGCGCTCGTATTCCATGAACTCGTCGCGTGCGCGCACGGCGTCGCGATAGACGATCAGCGGATACACGCAGCAGGTTTCGTCCTGTTTGCCGTATTCGGCGATCAGCCGCGCCGACAGGCTGTCGATCGGCGTCCACAGCAGCTGTCCGCGAACGCCGTAGCGATTCTGCTCGTTGAGATCGCTGCCGTCGTAGCGGTTGGTGTACTGGCCTTGCTTCTGCGTCACGTAGCCGGTGAGGCGGCCGGCGAGCACACCGTCGACGAGCGGCCCGGTGACGCTGCCTCGCGCCTGGCGGAAAGCCTGATCGCCCAGGCTGCCTTCGAGCGAAGCCTCGTAGGTCTGCGACGGCAGCTTGGTGGCGATGTTGAGCGCACCGGCCGTGGTGTTCTTGCCGAACAAGGTGCCCTGCGGCCCGCGCAGCACTTCGACGCGATCGAGATCGACGAGGTCGAACATCGACAGCCCCTGCCGGCCCAGATAGACGCCGTCGAGGAACAGGCCGACGCTGCTCTCCATGCCGTCGTTCTGCGAGGTCGAGCCCAGGCCGCGGATCGTGTATTGCGTGAGGCGAGGGCTCGCCACGCTCACGGTCATGCCGGGCGTGCGCTGCTGGATGTCCTGCGGGCGAAACAGCCCGGCTTCGGCGAGATCGTCTCCGCTGACCACGGCCATCGACACCGGCACCTGCAGCGCGCCTTCCTCACGGCGACGCGCGGTGACGATGACTTCGGCGAGTTCGGTCGCCGGGCCGCTGTCGGCTTGTCGCGGCGCCGGCTCGCTTTCACTTTCCGCGGTGCCCTCGACCGCGATGGTGTCGAGCCCGGCGGTGCCGCCGTCGGCCGCGGAGCTTTCCTGCGCCGGCGCGCCGCTCGCGAAGCCTGCCAGCAGGGCGAGCAGGCAAGTGGATGTCAGCGGCCTCATCGCACACTCCGTTTTTCGAGTGTTTCGGGCGAGAAGATTTTTTCGGGCAGGGACTCGAACCGACGCTCCGCCGCGGGCTTGGTGCATTCGCGCAGCAAACGGCGGTACTCGGTGCGGAACGCGTCGTGCGTACGACTACCGAACATGGTGTGGCCTCCTTCATACGACTGCGCCTGGTATTCGTGCCAGGTCGTGCAGTAGCCGGAATAGGAATTCGCGTAACTGGAGATCACCACGTGGCGTACGCCGCAGGACGCAAGTGCTTCGAGACAGAGTTGCTGCAACTGCTGACCGGCGACGGTGGTGATTTCGCCGGGAAAACCGATGATCGCGAGCTCGCCGATGCGCAGCATCTGCAGCGGCAGCACGGTGGGAACCCAGGGCAGCTCGTCGAGCGCGCCGGCACGATCCTGGCGCTGCATTTCGGCCAGCGCAGCGTCGAGGAAGGACGGCAGGAACTGCCGGCTCTTCATGCCGACCAGCACGCCGTCTCCCGATTCGCTGACGATGAGCTTGGGCTGCTGCGCGCGCAGCAGCTCGGGACGCTCGCGCTGCAGGCGCTTGTTGGCGCGCGAGGCGAGCAGGCGGACGAGCGACACCACCGGCTCGCGGATGCCCGGGCCGTCGACCGGCGAGCCACGATAGAACGCCAGCCCGTGACACGGCGCGCTCGTGCGTTCGCCGCTTTTTCCATCGGCGAAATCGGCATCGATCTCGACCTTCGACAGATCGCGATTGACGAGCGCCGCATCGAGCGTGTCGACGCCGAGCGCATGCGTGGCGTCGAGCTCCTGGATGATCTTCCAGGCCTGCTCGCTTTGCAGCTCGCCGTTGTAGCGCGCGTTGTCGATCTCGTCGCGCGTCGGTCCGCGCAGCCAGTCGGGCTTGGTGTCGCCCTGCGCGTTCGGTGACACGTCGCCCGCGAAATGCTGGGCGAAGATCGCCACGCTGCCGGCTCCGAGCCGGGCTTCGAGCGATACCGCCGCATAGCCCTTGTTGTCGGACGACAGCACCGACAGCCGGCTGCTGATGCTCGTCGGATGCACGCCGAACCAGTTGATCTGGCCGATGCAACGGCCATCCTCGCTGCTCGCTTCGAGCAGCCACATGCGCCGGTCGATCGCCTTGTGCGTCTCGTGATCGCCGAACTTCGCGACCTGCGGATTGCGGTTGTAGGCCGACAGCGAGCGATTGAAGGCGACGTCGATGTCGTCGGCGAAGGCCTGGCAGGCGAAGCGCAGCTGCGCGGCTTCGCGCTGCGACCAGGCCTGCAGGCTCGCGGTCACGAGGCTGTCGACGATGGCGTCGAAGATCTGCGGCCGGAAGCCCGGCACCGCGAAGTTGTAGAACGGATAGTGCGAATAGCCGCCGGGCCCGCAGTGCGTGTGCTGCGAGCACAGCAGGTAGCGCTCGCTCTCGATCGACTCGCGGCCGAGCCTGGCCTGCAGGCGTTCGACCACGGCGCGCCGCAGCTCCGGAAACACCATGCAGATTTCGGACTGCGCGAAGAACAGCGGCTTGGCTTCGTCGTCGTCGCCGGCGAAGCAGAACACGCGGCTGTAGAGCGGTGTCGAGCGGGCCAGCGCCTTGTGGTTCGGCTGGCCGTAGCCGAGCAGGCCGTAGTCGCCCGTCGGCACGTGGATCTCCTGCTTTGCGGCTCCGATTCGCAGTGCTTGCATGGCGAGCCTTTCAGGGATTGAACAGGCGTTGCAGCAAGGGGTTCAGGAACAAGCCCTTGGGATCGAGCTCGCGGCGCAGGCGCTGGAAGTCGTGCCAGCGCGGATACCGCGCGGCGAGGTCGCTCGCGCCGAGCGAATGGATCTTGCCCCAGTGCGGACGGCCGCCGTGATTCAGGAAGATCGCCTCGGCCGCGGCGAAATAGCGCTCGTGTTCCATGCCGACGTACTGGTGCACCGAGATCGATACCGAATCACGTCCGTAGAACGGCGACAGCCAGATGTCGTCGCCGCGCACGTGGCGATACTCGATCGGGAAATGCACGAGCACGGGCTTGCGGTTGACGTACTCGGCGAGCTCGCGCATCGCATCGGGGCCGCGCTCGATCGGCAGCTCGTATTCCATTTCCTGGAAGCGCACCAGCCGCGCGGTCGCGAACGCGCGATGGCAGTCGGCCACCATCGTGCTCTGGTTGCTCGGGCTGATGTTCGCGATGAGCCTGCTGACGCCCGGAGCCCAGCCCGGCTTGGCGCGCACGAGCCGCGAAAGCAGCCCGAACAGGCCGTTCTCGAGCACCAGTTCGGAAGCCGTGGTCAGGCCGTTCGACGACTCCGGCTGATCGGTCCAGTCCATCAGCTTCACCTGCGTGAGCTGCGTGTGCGGCATCCAGAAGAATTCGAAATGCCGGTACAGCTTGGCGAGATCGAGCGACTGTTCGAGGCACTCGTCGAGCGGCATGTTGCGCTTGATGAGCTTGAGCCGGTACGCGGGCTCGAGCTCGATGTCCATCGCGGTGATGATGCCGAGCGCGCCGAGCGACACGCGCGCCGCGTCGAACAGCTCGGCGTTCTGCGTCGCCGAGCAATGCACTGGCTCGCCGCTGGCGAGCACCAGGCTCAGGCCGCGCAGCTGCGTCGAGATCGAGCCGAGCTTCAGGCCCGTGCCGTGCGTGCCGGTGGATACCGCGCCGGCGAGCGTCTGCTTGTTGATGTCGCCGAGATTGGTCATGCCGAAGCCGCGCCTGGCGAGCTCCTTGCCGAGCCAGGACAGCTGCGTGCCGGCCTGGATGCGCGCGCGATGACCATCGATCGAGTCGATGCCGCTCAGCCGGTCGAGCGTCACCAGCGTGTCGCTGGTCTTCACGAGCGGGGCGAACGAATGACCGCTGCCGGCCACGCGCAGCTTGCCACCGCGCATCGCCACTTCGCGCACGATTTCCTGCAGGGCCGGAACGCTCGCGGGCGCGATCGTGTGGCGCGGCGTGAAGCGCACCGAGCCCGACCAGTTGCTCCAGGGTTTCGAATCCGCGATCAAAGTGCTGTGCGTCATTGCAAGCGTCCCTAGAAGAAGTTCTGTCCCTGGCCGCGATAGGTCGGCGTGGTCGCCACCGCCTGGTCTCCGCGGAACAGCAGCAGCCGGTCGAAGCGCTCCATCATTTCGCCGGCCTTGGCATGCCTGAAAAACAGCGGGGCTCCGAGCCCCGGCGTGAAACCCGGCGGCAGCTTCACCGGCGTCTGGACTTCGCCCGCGCCCTCGTCGCCGAGCAGGCGCATGCCGGACGGCAGGAACGGGCTCGGCAGGCGATCGGCGCCGGCCGGGCCCGAGGCGATGTAGCCGCCGCCCGTGCAGGTCGCCAGGCCCGGAGCCGGACGGCGCACGACGGGCAGCGCGAAGAAGGCCGCGGGCAGGTGGTGGAAGTGGCCGAAGTGATCGAACAGCGTCGGCGAATACAGCCCGGAGCCCGCGGTGGCTTCAGTGATGCAGGCATCGGCCGCGGTGGCTTCGAGGCTGCCGGTGCCGCCGCCGTTGACCAGGCCGATGTCGTGTCCGGCTTCGCGCAAGGCCTGCACGATCTGCCGGCGGCGCCTGCCGAGTTCGCGCTGCGAATGCCGCTTGAGCGCGCGCAGCAGCTGATTGCGCAGCGGCGAACCCGGCGCACGATCCTGCAGGCCGGCGAGCTGCGCTTCGTAGCCCATCGCGCCGACCAGTTGCAGCGCACCGGCCTGCTCGCGAATGCAGGCGGCCACCGCGAGCGCGGCCTGCGCATCGCGCAGCGGCGAGCGGCGCACACCGAACCAGAGGCCGGGCAGGTCGCTCGACATGTCGAGGTCGAGCGCGACGCGAAAGCGCACGCCGAGCGTCCGCGCGGCCTGCGCGAGCGCGAGCGCCTGATCGGCTTCGTCGATCATCAGGGTCAGCGTGGCGCCGCTGCGCACGGCTCGCGCGGCGGCGGCGAAATCGTCGGCTTCGAGCGTCGGATATCCGACCAGCAGATCGTCGAAGCCCTGCTGGTGCAGCCAGGCCGCTTCGCGTGCGCTGTAGCAGAACAGTCCGCGGAACTGCGCGGACATCGCCTGCACGTGGCGCAGGATCTCGACGCAGCGGATCGACTTGGTGCCGAGCCGGATCGGCAAGCGGCCCGAGCGCAGTTGCAGGGCCTGCGCATTGGTTTCGAGCCGATCGAGATCGACGAGCGCGAGCGGCAGGCGCTGACCCTCGACCACGCGCAGCAGCCGCCGGTAATAGGCCTCGCCGTCGCGCAGGGCCGGTTCGGCCATGGGCGTGGGCAGCATGGATGCTTCGGCGCGCGTCATTCGCGCAGCCCCTTGCTGTCGCCGTTGGCGAGCTGCTTGAGCAGCTTGACCACGCGCGCGCGCTGCCGGGCGTCGAGCGGCGAAACCTGGAACAGCTCCATGAGCCAGAGCCCTTCGGTCGCCAGGTGCACGAGCGCGGCGCGCTCGAACGGCACGTCGTGCGAGATCGCGGCGAAGCGGGCGCGGAAGTAGTCGCCCACGCTTTCGATCATCGCCGGGCTGCTGTTGAGCACCGCGAGCAGCGCACCGCTGACGTGATCGTCCTCGTCGGGTTCGCGTACCGAATTGGTCACGTAGGCCTTGAGCTCGCGGCCCGGCCCGACTGGTGTTTTGGCGAGCACGCTTTCGTAGGCCGCGCGGTTGTGCGAGGTCACGCGTTCGAGCAGGGCTTCGAGCAAGGCTTCCTTGCTCGGAAAGTGATACAGCACGCCGCCCTTGCTCGCGCCCGCGCGCAGGGCCACCGCATCGAGCGTGAGCTTGCCGGCGCCCTGTTCGAGCACCACCGCGGCGGCGGCGTCGAGCATGAGCTCGCGCGCGCTCGGCCGGCCGCGTGTGGCCGCGCCGTCGCTTTTGGATGCTGCTCTGGAGCTTCGCGTGACCGGCATGCCTGGGATTGATGCTTGATGCGCTAATTTATGTACCGACTGGTCGGGACAGTAAAACCGGTGTCCGGCAGGGTCAAGCTGAGGGGGATTTACCCTTGTGGCCTGCATGCAAAAGGTCTATCGATATTCGTCCTGAGCATGGGGAAACGGGAATGAAAAAGGTCACCAACGCCGGCCTGCGAACGCAGGGGAATTCGCACCGGCCACCGTCGCGGATTCGCGCCTGGTGCCTGGCGCTGCTGCTCGCGGGCTGCGGCGGCAGCAACTCGCCGGATGGTCCGCCGTCGTCGCCACAGGCGGCGCTGCCGCCCGAGGCGAGCTGCGTGCTCGAAAGCCCGGCGCTCGCGGTCGGCACCACGCCCGAGCTGACCGTCAACGGCACCACCTACACGCGCAGCCACGTGCCCGACGCGCCGGGCCCGCTCGAGCTGCCGCGCAAGGACGTCGGGCCGGCGCCCGAAGGCCCCTGCCGCGACAGCCGGCGGTTTCGTTTCGGCAGCGGGCTCTACGACACCACCGGCCCGATCGGCGGGCAGCCGACCGGCCACGCCGACCTCGCCGGCATGGTGCTGCCGCCGCAGCCGCAGATCGGCATCCACACGCGGCTGTACGCGCGGGCCTTCGTGATCGAATCGCCGTGCAACGGCAAGCGCGTGGTCTACGTCTCCGACGATCACACCTTCTCGACCGCGCTGGTGCGCCAGGAAGTGCTCAAGCGCCTCGCCGCGGACGCCAGCCTCGGCGGCAAGTACACGGGCGACAACGTGATGCTCTCGGCCACGCACACGCATGCGGCGGGCGGCGGCTATGGCGATCCGACCGTGCTTCCGGCGTTGCCGGCCGGCGTGCCGCAGGTCTTCATCGACGTCTACAGCTACGCGCAATCGCTCGCGCTGAGCGTGAGTCCGTTCGACGCCGACAATTTCGAGGCGATCGTCGACGGCATCACGCGCGCGATCGTGCGCGCGCACCGCAATCTCGAGGCGCATCCGCAGACGGCGTCGATCAAGCTGTCGATCGGCGAGCTGCTCGATGCCAACCGCAGCCGCGATCCGCCGGCCTATCGGCAGAACGCGCCGAGCGAACGCGCGCGCTACGTCAACAAGGCCGGCAACGAGATCGAGGTCGACAAGCGCTTCCTGCAGCTCACTTTCGTGCGCGACGACGGCAGCGCGGCCGGCGTGCTGAACTGGTTCGGCGTGCATCCGACCGTCATGGGCAATCACGGGCTGATGATCTCGGCCGACAACAAGGGCGAGGCCTCACTGGGCTTCGAAAAGCTCATGCGCACGCGCTACCTGCCCGATGCGGCGGCCGGCGACGGCGCGGCCGACAACTTCGTCGCCGCGTTCGCGCAGACCGACGAAGGCAATTCGGTGCCCGATCTGTTCATCTTCGACAAGGATCTGAACGGCAGCGACGCGCCCGGCGAAGGCGTGCCGTATCGCTATCGGCTCGGCACCGACGACCCCTACGATTTCGACACGCCGTACTACGAGCGCGGACTGCCCAAAGCCTCCGCGATCTTCGGCACCAAGCAGCTCGCGCAGGCGCTGCGCCAGTACGGGCAGGGCGATGCGCTCAAGGGACCGGTGGACTTCCGTTTGTTCTACGTCGACATGGCGGCGGTGACGATCGACGATCCGACGGTCACCGAGCGATCGACCTTCGCCGACCTGCCGGCCGAGCTGTATCCGGAGCAGCGCAATACCTGCACCGGTGCGGTGGGCCTCGGCAAGCTCGTCGGCGGTGCCAACGGGCCTGCGTTCGGTGCGGCCGGCTTCGCCTGCGTGGTCGATGCGCCGGTGGATGTCGGCAACGATCTGCGCAATCACTACAACGGCCTGTTCAACGGCAGCGGCTCGATCACCGCCGTGGTCGAGGGCAACAAGATCAACGTGCCGGTCAACGGCGTCGCGCTCTACAGCCTCGTGACGCCCGTGCTGTGCACCGCGCAGCTGCTGATGCCGCAGTACCAATGCCAGCGCGAGAAAGTGGTGGTCACCGAGTTCGGTGCGGGCCCGGCGCCGATCCAGCTGTTCCGCATCGGCAATCTCGCGATTCTCGGCGTGCCGTGGGAAGTGACCACGATGGCCGGTCGCCGGCTGCGCGAGACGGTGCTCGACGTGCTCGCGCCCGTGGGCATCGACACCGTGGTCATTGCGGGATTGTCGAACGCCTATCTCGACTACATGACCACGCGCGAGGAATACGCGGCGCAGCTCTACGAAGGCGCTTCGACCAACTACGGTCCCTGGCAGCTCGCCGCTGCGCAGCAGCAGGCGCGCAAGCTCGCGTTGACGATGGCGTCGAACACGCCCGCGCCGGCCGGCGTCGCTCCGGAGGCGTTGGCGCTGGGCCCGGCCTCGCCGGTCACCACCGATGCGGCGGCCCAATTCGGTGCCGTGGTCGACGATGCGCAGCCGAGCTACGCGCGCGGGCAGACCGTCGAAGTGAGCTTCGTCGGCGGCTACCCGGGCAACGATCTCAAGCGCATGTCCTCGTACCTGTTCGTCGAGCGCCAGCAGGGCGACGGCTGGGTGACGGTGGCCACCGACAAGGATCCCGAGCTCATGTTCATCTGGGACGGCCGCACGCACCTGGTGTCGACGCTCGGCCACTACATCGCGAACTCCGAGAACCGCGCGGTGTGGACGATTCCGCGCGACGCCCCGGCCGGGCGGTATCGCATCCGCCACGAGGGTGTGTCACGGGCCTCGGCGGATAGCGCGCCGGTGCCGTATACCGGCATCAGCGCGACCTTCGAGCTCGGCGGTGCGCCGGCGCAGTGCGCGCAATAGGAATGCAAATCGGAAGGCCGCCCCGGGCACCGCCGCGACGAGCTCGGGACGGCTGAAATCGGGAAATGCTCCCGGTCCATCGTGGTGTCGGTTGCGGGACACTCGCGGTGTACCGATGCGACCGTTGGAGCTTGCATGACCCGAAATCTGCCCGCGATGGCGATCGTCCGTGCCTGACCTGCTTCCGCCCGTGCAGGCCGATGCGATCGACGGCCTGATCGCCAAGGCCGGACAGCGGCGGCGCTCGCGCTTCGATCTCAAGCGGCGGCTGTCGATCTCGATCGCGGGCCTGCTGGTGATCGTGCTCGGACTTTCGGTTGCGGCGGTGCTGCGCAATTCCGCCCAGTCGGTACGGGGCGAGATCGAGGCAGTGATGCGGCTCGCGGACCGGCTCGTCGGCCAGGATATCGCGAGCGCAGCGGCTCGCGGTGACGAAGCGGGCTGGAACGCGCTGCTCGACGTGCTCGACGACAGCCGCCATCTCTGCGTGCAGCGCACGCGCGCCGCACGGCCTTCCAACTGCCCGGCCCCGATGCCCGCCGAAGTGCCGCGCTGGTTCTCGCACACGGTGGCGCCGCCGACCCTCGAACTGCGACGCGAATTCATCGCGAGCGATGGTCGCGTGCTCCACGCGGTGATCCGCGCCGATGCGGCCGACGAAGTGCTCGAAGCCTGGAGCGAAGCGAGGCCGCTGCTGACCGCGATCGCGCTGATCGGCTTTCTGATCAACGCCATCGTCGTCGTCACCGTCTGGTTCTTCCTGCGCCCGGTCGATGCGATCCGGCAGGCCATCGTGCGCATGAGCCGCGGCGAGCTGCAGCCGCCGTTGCCCCGCGCCGCGACGCCCGAACTCGTCGGCATCGTCGAGGGGCTGGTCGATCTCGGCACGCGCCTGCGCCAGGCTCGCGAGGACAAGCACAGGCTGCTGCGGCGCAATCTCGAATTGCAGGAGAGCGAGCGCTCCGCGATCGCGCGCGAACTGCAGGACGAACTTGGCCAGGGCCTCGCCATCATCGACGCCAACGTGAGCCTGTTGCAGCAAAGTCTCGACGAAGACGCGCAATCGCAGGCGGAGTCTCAGCGAACGCTGCTGCTGATCCGCGACAGCGTCGCCGACTGCTGCGACCGCCTGCGCGCGATGCTCGTGCAGCTGCGTCCATCGGGCCTCTCCGAATTCGGGCTTGGCTATGCCTTGCAAAGCCTGATCGGCAACTGGGAGCGGCATTGCCCGCACATTCGCTTCGAATCGCAGGTCGATCCGAATGCCGCGCCCGACGATGCGCTCACGCAGGTTTACGTGTACCGGGTTGCCCAGGAAGCGTTGACCAACGCGGTGCGGCACTCGGGTGCGCGGCACGTTCGCATGGAATTCGGCACCGCACGCGGAGAGCCGGTGTGCCTGCGGATCGTCGACGACGGCGCCGGCCTGCGCGAAACGCGCCGGTCGCGCAAAGGGCATGGCTTGCGCGGCATTCGCGAACGCGCCGAAGCGCTCGGCGCGGTGCTCGATCTGCAATCGCCACCGAGCGGCGGCACGCAGCTGGAGCTGTGGTTGCCGGACAGCGTGATGCAGGTTTCGAGGTTGGGGTGAGACGAATGTGGAGTGGGCCCGCGCGCATCGCGGATCCTCTCTCCCGCTTGCGGGGAGAGAGTCCCGCCGAAGGCGGGGAGAGAGGGTAAGCCCGAGAAAGTGCGCTCACCTTCCCGCCAGCCCCTCTCCCGGTCCTGCGGTCCCCTCTCCCGCAGGCGAGAGAGGGGACCGCATCTAGCGCGTAGCTTTCCCGGGTTTTGTGTCACCGCACAACAGGAGCGGGGCGGCTCCGCCGCTACTGCAACAACCGGCTCCCCGAATACTCTCCCGGCACCAGGATCGGCAGCTGCACGTCGCTGAGCTCGACGCTGTATGGATTCACGTACAGCAACCCGAGTACCGGCTCGAGCGCCGAGGTGATCGGCGGAATCGGCGTGCCCGCGATGTAGTTGACGATGCCCGTGAGTCCCGACAAGCCTTCGGCGCTGACGATCGCGGCGTACTGGATATGCTGCGGATACAGCAGCAGGCCCACCTGATCGCCGTCCTGCAGGCGCTCGCCGATCGCGGGCAGCAGGATGCGATCGTCCTCGGCGATGTTGCGATTGTTCGTGTGCTCGCCCTCGACGAACGGCGTCAGCTGATCGTCGACGAGGATGGTCTGCGAGCCGCGCTTGATGCCCACGCCGACGAAGGCATTGGTGCTCTGGTTCGGCAGCGCGGGCGAGCCGCGCAGCACCGTGATCCTGGCGATCGTCGGGGCTCCGGCGAGCACCTTGTCGTTGCCCGTGATCGTCGTCACCGGCACGAAGGTCGGCGAGATCGCAGCGGCGGCGACGGACGCCGTCGCGGTCGCGAGCGTCGCCGGCACCGAGCCGCTGCCGCTCAGCGCTCCGACCGGAAAACGCTCGAGCGCGAGGCCCACGTCGGCGGCCGGAGCGCCACGCGTGTCGGCGACCGACAGGCAGATCTTCGGCAACGCATCGTAGGCTGCGGAATCGATGTGCTTGAGGTGATGATCGAACCAGCCGAGCACCGCGGCCACGCCGGTCACGCTGCCGCAATTGGCGTTGCCTTCGATCTGGTTCGCGAGCGGATTCATGTGCCCGCCTTCGGTCGAGATCAGCCGCACGTCGCCACCGGCTTCCGAAAAGTAGCGGTGGTTCCAGTACGCTTCGGTGAGATTGAACAGCACGTCGCGATTGCCCTGCACGAACAGCGCGGGAACCCTGCGCAGCCTGGCTTCGCGTTCGCCGAAACCCCAGCCCTGGCCGGCTTTCTGCTGGCGGCGGAAGTAGTTCATGCCATGCGTGTCGAAGAACGGAATCATCTCGGCTTCGCTCACCGCTCGCGGCCTGGCAGTGGGGCGCGAGACCGCGGCGACCAGGTCGGCGCGCGAGCGCACGTTGTAGGCGCCCAGGCCGAACGGGCCGATGGTGTTGCAGAGCGTGGCGACGATCGGCGTATTGCTGACGCCGCCGGTGAGCGCGAGCACGCAAAGCAGCCCGCCGAAGCCGAGCTTGAGCGAATCACCCGGCATCAGGCTGTAGAGCAGGCCGTGCCAGGTGCCGTTCGGCACGATCGCATCGATGCGCGGATCGATCGCCGCGAGCGGCATCTGAAACGCCCCGCCGTAGCTGTAGCCGAGCGTGCCGACCTTGATGTCGCGCTCGATGCCGGTGCCGCTCTGGCGCAGGATGCCGAATTCGTCGGCGTGGTCGTAGGCCCAATCGAGCAGCGCGCGCGCGTCCTGTGTCTCGGCCGCCGGATCGATGATGCGCGCGTTGGCGTTGGTCGATTCGCCGTGTCCGCGCTCATCGAAGCTGATCACCACGTAGCCGTGATACGGCAGCGCCTGCGTGAGTTGATCCATCGACGGGAAATGCGGCGACTCCGGATGCAGCGTGCCATCGGTTGCGAGCGCGGTTTCGCGCGTTCCGCCGTAGCCGTGGCTTTGCAGCACCACCGGAAACGCATCGCCGGCGCAGCGCGCGGGCGTCATCACGGTGTAGAAGATCTCGGTGGTCGCGGCGGGATTCGCGGTCGGATCGGGGTCCGAAGGCGAGGCGATGACGAGGCTGTGCTGCGTGGCGGCAGGCGGCATCGGCGTGTCGCAGCTCGGCGTCAGCGTGCCGCCGTCTCCGCCGCCGACGTCGGTGTCGTCGGGGCTGTTGGACGAACAGCCCGCGATCGCGACGAAGGCTCCGACCATCAGGCTCAGCAATAAGGCAGAGGCTGGCTTGCGCATCTGCGTTCTCCTCTTGTCATCGTTATGTCACGCAGTATGGCGCGGGTTTTTCGTGCTGAGCCCGGTATCAGGTCGGCATGAGCTGTTTTTGCGGGTGTGGCTCAAGCAGCGTGCTGAGCGAAGCGGTTGACGTTCCTCTCTCCCGCTTGCGGGAGAGAGTCCCTGCGAAGCAGGGGAGAGAGGGTTCGCTCGGAGCGTGAGCGTATTTTTCAGGCTTTCCCTCTCCCGGCTCTTCGAGCCACCCTCTCCCACAAGTGGGAGAGGGGACAAACAAAAAGCCCTTCGAATTCGCGAGAACTCGAAGGGCTCGATCGAAGCGCGCTGCGCCTACGGCGCGAGCAGATACAGAATCAGCAGATTCACCAGCCAGCCGATCAGCACCACCACCACCGCCCGCCAGGTGTCCTTGTAGTCGAGCGCCTGGCGCACGGCGATGATCATCGCGACGAGCATCCAGATGTTGACGGCCAGCATGATGATCCAGCCGACCACCGGGATGAAGCCGAAGACGCGCAGCACGCCCGGGGTCTGCGCGAAGCCGGTGGTGCGGGCCACTTCGCCCCAGTCCGAGCTGGTCTGCGGCTCGGCGAGCATCTTGGTGCCGATGAGCCAGATCACGGCGGCCCAGATGGCCCAGCCGAGCACGGCGCCGACGATGCCGGTGGCGATGCCGGCAATGCCGTTGTAGCCCATGCCGCCGATGCCGAGCGCGATCGAGGCGATCACGACAACGGTCAAGGCCTGGAAAGTGGCCGAACGATCGGCCTCCACTTCTTCGTAAGTCGCGACGTTGAGCCGGGCCGCGCCCAGCATGCGATCGGTGAAGCTCGCCATGAATTCCTCCTTGGTCGGTGCCGGCGTGCGAGAAACGCGTTTCGGACAGTTGCCGAAAATTGCGGTCCACCCCGATTCTGGCTGCTTTAGCTGAACCTCGGCCTGTCTAAGCGGAGTCTATTGTCTCGGGGCCCTCTTCGCCCGTGTGTTCATCGCCAGGCTCGCGGCGCAAGCCATCGAGCTTGCGATGGGCTTCCTCCATCTGCGCGGCTTCGAGCTGCTTCTGTTGCTTGGTGCGACCGAAGCGCACGCGATTTTCGGCCGCCTGCGCCTGGGCCTGCTCGCGTGCCTTGCGCTTGCGCGCCTTGTTGAAGTTGATGATCTCGGCCATGACCCATTGTGCTCCGTGTCGCCGGCAAAAGGCGCCTCAGCTGCGGCAGGGCGGCCCTGGAATCAGCGGCAAGCCGAGCGCCGCGCGCAGGCTCGCGGTGGCCTGCGTGCGCAGCGCCGGGCTCGCCGGATAACGCTGCACCCAATCGAGCAGATCGGCGATGTCCACCGCCTGCGTCCGCAGAATCGCGCGCGCCCGCTCCAGCGCCTCGCGCCCGGCCTCCTCGTCGAGAAACGCGCCGAGCGTTTCGACGAGCGAGGTCGGCAGCGAATCCGGCGGTGAATGCGCGCTGTCGATGGCGGCCTCAGTGCCCGTCGCGCGGATGCTGAGACGCGAGCGCGTTCATGAGCTTGTCGGTGTAGGCGATGCCGATGGCCGAGGCGATGAACGCCAGGTGGATCAGCGTCTGCCACATGATGCCGGTCTCGCTGACGCGGCTGCAGGCGATGTCGGCCGCCACGCTCGCGCAGGACGGCAGCGCGCCCATGTTGCCGGCTTCGATGAAAGTCTTGAGCAGATGGATCGAGGAGATGCCGATGATCGCCATCGCCAGCTTGACCTTGAGCACCGAGGCGTTGACGTGGCTGAGCCACTCGGGCTGGTCCGGATGGCCTTCGAGCCGCAGCCGGGAGACGAAGGTTTCGTAGCCGCCGACGATGACCATGACCAGCAGGTTCGAGATCATCACCACGTCGATGAGCCCGAGCACGATCAGCATCACGTCCTGTTCCTTGAACGAGAAGGCCCCGTGCAGCAGGTGCCAGAGCTCCTTGACGAACAGCACGACATAGACCGCCTGGGCGACGATCAGGCCGAGGTACAGCGGCAGCTGTAGCCAGCGCGAGGAGAAGATCAGTGCGGGCAGCGGGTTCAGGCGAAAGGCTTCGGTATCGGACGTCGGATTACGCATCGGGGAGCAAGCGCAGGGGCAGGGAGGAGGCGAGGATTCTAGCCGCCGCGGACCAGGCTCGCGTGACATTGGGCAATCTGACCGCGGGGCGCCGTTTCAGGACGAGTTCATAGCCTGCCGGCATAGTCCCGAGCGGTGCCTGGAGCACCGCCGGGCAATCGCGGCACACATCGCGACACACAGGGAATGACGATCGTATCGCTCAGACAGTACGATCCGAACACAAGATCCGAATCGACTCGCAGGGGGCTGGAATGCGGTTGCAGCGACGCAGGGCTGCGGGACTCATACGGATGACGGTGATGGCGGCGCTGGTGGCCGCGTTGACCAACGCAGCGCGGGCCGCGGACGAGCCGGCAGCGCCTGCCGCCGGCGGGCTTTCCCTGGCGACGATGCGCGGCTGGATCGAGCAGATGAAGCGCGAGCCGCGCGGGCCGTTCGATCGCATCCGCTACTTCTGCAAGGACGGCCAGGTGCTCGAACCCAAGGCCTACGCCTGCGAGCCCTACGGCGGCGGCTATCAGCACGGCGAATGGAGCGCGCGCACCAGGGCCATCCGCGAGGCCGGCTATCCGATCGCCAACCTGCTCGTGATGGTGAAGCCGGACGATGTCGTCGGGCCGAACGCGAAGGCCGATCTGCTGCAGGTGCTCGTCGTCGAGCGCTTTTTGATCGCGAGCGACGATGGCTGGGTGTTCCGCCGCGCGCTGTCGTATCGCGGTGCGATCCAGGATCACAACGAGAAGGAAAGCGCGCGCGATCTGTTGCAGGCGCTCGCGCGCGGCGACACCGCCTACATTCCGCTGCGCGAAGCCGCGCGCGCGTTTTCGCACGGCCCCGACACGCCGAGCCTCACGCGCGTACGCGGCATGGCCACCTCGCTCGACGAGAAGGACGCCAAGTTCCACTCGCTGCGCTCGCGCATCCACAACACACCCGAGTCGGGGGATGCGGCGCGCGTGCGCGCCTATGCGAGCAGCACGAGCGCCAGGCCCGAACTGGCGGCCGAATACGAAGCGCTCGCCGCGGCCATCGATGCGGCGTACCAGCCCAAGCCCTTGTCGATCGAGCTCAAGCAGCTTGGCCGCTACCTCAAGGACGAAGCCGCGCGCGACGAGCTGCAGAAGCTCATCGAAGCGCAATTCGCCACCGAGCAGCCGGGCGCAACGCTCGACGCCCAGCTCGCGGGCGCGGCGAACACGCTGGTGTGGCTCAAGGATCGCGCGCTGCAGCGGGTACCGGCGAGCGGTCGCCTGGCCGCGATCGACGTGAGCCTGGAAGCCGAGAACCGCTTCATGGTCACGGCTTCGAAGGCCACCGCGCAGATTCCCACGCTGACGCGCGAAGCGCGGCTCCATCAGCTGCGCATCTCGGCCAAGGCGCTCTACAGCATCGGCCTGCTCAACCAGCGCGAGTGGGATTCGCTCGGCGAGTCGCTGTCCGAGCTCGAAGGCAAGGTCAAGCTCGATACGTATCGCGAAGCGCTCGAATATCTCGAACGCGCATCCTCGTGGAGCACGCAGCGGCTGCATTACGAATTCGGCAACGGCGTCGACAAGCTCACGCCGATCGCGCCCGAGGCCGAAGGCTTCGTCGCCGATCGCCTGCGCTCGAGCCCGCTGCTGTTCTACTCGTCGCTGCTGCAGACGCTGCGCGAAGATGCGGACAAGCTCGCGGGCACTTCGCAGACGGCGTTCGGCGCATCGGTGGGCGGCGGCTTGCGCCGGCTCAATCCGGGTATCGCGCGCGGCTTGCTGCGCGTGTCGGTCGATGAAGAAACCAACGGCCAGCCGGCGATTTACCTGGTGCCCGAAACCACTTCGGATTTGCCGGCCGCAGCGGGCATTCTCACCGAAGCCGAAGGCAACCCGGTGTCGCACGTGCAATTGCTCGCGCGCAATCTGGGCATTCCGAACGTGGTGGTATCGAGCGAGCTAATGCCCACCATCCGCCAGCACGACGGCGAGCGCATCGTCGTCGCCGCGAGCGTCGGCGGTGTGGTGCAGATCGACGCGGACGGACCCAAGTGGGAAAAGCTGCTCGGCGATGCGAGCGCCGCCGGGCCTTCGCTGATGATCGTTCCGGATCTCGCCAAGCTCGATCTGCTGCGCCAGGATTTCGTCTCCACCGACGAGCTGCGCGCGAGCGATTCCGGGCGCATCGTCGGGCCCAAGGCCGCGCACGTCGGCGAGCTTTCGCATCGCTTCAAGGGCCACGTCGCGCCGGGGCTCGCGGTGACGTTCGGCATCTTTCGCGAGCTGCTCAAGCAGCCCGTGAAGGCCGGCGGCGAGCCGATGTACGACTGGATGCGCGATCAGTACGCGGAGATGGCGGTGCTGCGCAAGCTCGATCCGGCGCGCCACGAACAGCGCGTCAAGCAATTCCTCACGTTCACGCGCAACTGGTTCGCAAAGGAACAGCTGCCGCAAGCCCTGCTCGACCGCCTGCACGGCGCGATGATCGAGCGTTTCGGCATGGACGGCACCTACGGCGTGTTCGTGCGCAGCGACACCAACATCGAAGACCTGCCGGGTTTCACCGGCGCGGGCCTCAATCTCACGGTGCCGAACGTCGTCGGCTTCGAAGAAACCGTCGCCGCGCTGCGCAAGGTCTGGGCCTCGCCGTACACCGAGCGCGCCTACGGCTGGCGCCAGGACTTGATGGACCAGCCCGAGCACATCTACGTCTCGGTGCTGCTGCACCGCTCGGTGCCGAACGAAAAATCCGGCGTGATGATCACCGCCGACGTCGACACCGGCAGCCTCGAAGCCCTCACGGTGACGACCAGCCTCGGCGTCGGCGGCGGAGTCGATGGAGAAGCTTCCGAAACCCTGCGCGTCGATCGCGACAAGGCCGAGGCGCAGCTGCTGTCGTCCGCCACTGCGCGTCGGCAGCGCCAGCTGCTCGCAAGCGGCGGCGTGAGCCTGCTGCGCGCTCCGGCGCCCGAGCGCGTGCTGAGTGACAAGGAGGTCGAGCTGCTCGCCGAATTCGCACGCGAAGTGCCGCGCGCCTATCCGGAGCTGCACGACGACCAGGGCAAGACCACGCCGGCCGACGTCGAATTCGGCTTCGTCGCGGGCAAGCTCATGCTGCAGCAGATACGGCCGTTTTTGCAGAACCGTGCGGCTGCGAGTCAGGGATACCTCGCGAAGATGGACCAGGGCTTGCGTGAACGGGACGGCAAGCGCGTTCCACTCGATGAAAAGCCGGAGGCGGGGAGCTAAATGCTGCGGATCATGTCGAGGGTGGTGAAATCGATTCAGCGCCGCGGTGCGCTGTTGATGTCCTCTCTCCCGCGTGCGGGAGAGAGTCCCTCGCGCAGCGAGGGGAGTGAGGGAGCGCACCTGGAGCAAAGCGCCATGTTTGAAGTCTGCTCCCTCACCCGGCGCTGCGCGCCACCCTCTCCCGCACGCGGGAGAGGGGAGAAAGCCGGCGCCCTGTTGCTGACGACGGCTTTGCTGGGCGCCGCCATCCCCGCCCACGCCTACCCCGTCGACGGCTACGCCTACACCGGCATCCGCCGGCTCGACTACATCGCCGGTGTCGAAGCCGGCACTGTCCCGGGTCGCAAGATGCAGCCCGGGCAGTACCTGCGCATGGAGCAGGTGCAGCCGGGCTGGAAGACCAACGAGGGCAAGCTGCTGCCCGATGTCGACGCCGATTTCAGTGCGCAGCTGTCGAAGATGCTCAAGTCCTCGGGCTACGGCAGCTACAGCGTCGCGCTGCTCGATCTGTCGGACCCGAGCGCCGCCAAGTATGCGGGCTACGACGATGACAACAAGGCCAATGTCGGGAGCGTGGGCAAGGTGCTCGTGGTGCTCGCGCTGTTCCAGACGCTGGCCGATCTGTATCCCGGTGACGGGCCGGACGCCATCGCGGCGCGCGAGCGCGTGCTGCGCGATACGCGCGTGGTCGCCGACCAGTACAGCCAGTACGACCATCACACGGTGACGTTCTGGGACCCGGCGACCAAGGTCCGCAAGAGCCGTTCGATTCGCGCGGGCGACGAGGCGAGCCTGTGGGAATATCTCGACTGGATGCTCTCGGCGAGCAGCAATTCGGCGGCCGGCATGGTGCAGAAGGAGCTCATCGCGCTCAAGCATTTCGGCCGCGCATATCCGGCCTCGAAGGAAGACACCGAAGCCTTCTTCAAGTCGCAGAGCGGCAAGCAGCTCGGCGATCTGTACCTGCAGACCATGGACGACGCGGTGCTGCGCAACGGGCTTGATCCGGGCCAGTTCCGCCAGGGCAGCCTGTTCACGCGCGGCGGCAAGCAGAAAGTGGTCGGCACCAACAGCTTCGCCACCACCGAGCAGCTGGTTCGCTACCTGTACCGGCTCGAAGCGGGCACGCTGGTCGACGCCTTCAGCAGCCGCGAGATCAAGCGCCTGCTGTACATGACGCAGCGGCGCATCCGCTACGCCTCGCATCCGGTGCTCAACGACTCGGCGGTGTACTTCAAGTCCGGCTCGTTCTATCAATGCAAGGTGAGCGGCAGCTGCGGCAAGTACAAGGGCGACAAGACCAACCGGCTCGCGTCGGTGGCGATGGTCGAGTCACCGGCCGGCACGCCGCGCCTGCGCTATCTCGTCGCCATTCACTCCAACGTGCTCGGAGTGAATTCGGCGGTGGCGCATCAGACGCTCGCGCTCAAGATCCAGCGGCTGATCGAGTCGCGCCATCCGGTCGAAGTGCAAGCTCCGGCCACTCCCGAGAATGCCTTCCCGCAGGTTCCGGTCGACGATCCGGAAGCCGGCGGCGACCGTGACGAGCCGCAATGAACGATCCCTTGAACCATGCGACACCCTCGCGCCGCCAGTGGCAGGGCAGCACCGCGCTGCGCTCGGTGCTGCTGTTCGTCAATTTCTTTTTGATCCTGCTCGCCTACTATCTCGTCAAACCGGCGAGCCGCTCGCTGTTCCTCGAGCACAGCAGCTCCGATGCGCTGCCTTACGTCTGGACCGCGAGCGGCCTGCTGCTGCTCGTGCTCGTTCCGAGCTATCAAGGCCTGCTCAAGCGCTACGGCCGCATGCGCACGGTGCTCGGCAGCTGCGTCGCCACCGCGGGCGCCTTGCTGATTTTCCGCTCGCTGTTCCACCATGCCGGGCCGCCGACCGCGATCGCCTTCTACGTGCTCGTCGACATCTTCAGCGTGGTGCTCGTCGAGCAGTTCTGGAGCCTCACCAACAGCGTCTACGACAGCAAGGAAGGCAAGCGCTGGTACGGGCTCATCGCGAGCGGCGGTCTGGTCGGCGGCATGGTGGGCGGTCTCACCGCGAGCACGCTCGTCGATACCGGCTTGCTCGATACGCCCGACCTGATCAGCGTCGCCGCCGCACTCGTGCTGTTCATGATGCTGCTGACGAGCCGGCTCGCGCGCGCCGGGCTGTATCGCGAAAAGCCCGCGGTCGCGGCGGCGCGCCTCGAAGCGCAGGCGCAGCCGGTGGATTTCGGCCTGGTCTGGGATTCGATCCTGTCGAACCGCTTCATCCTGCTGATCACCCTGCTGCTGCTGTTCTCGCAGGTCTGCGAGCCGATCGTCGAATACCAGTTCATGCATCACGTCGAGCAGACCTACACTGACCAGAACGCGCGCACCGTGTTCCTGTCGGAGTTCCTGAGCCTGCTCAGCGCGATCGCGCTCGGCATCAACCTGCTGCTGACGCCGCTGATCCACCGCTATCTCGGCGTGGTCGGCGGCCTGATGGTGCAGCCGGTGCTGCTCGGCATGGCCTCGCTCGCGTATCTGGTGCATATCGACCTGCGCATGGCGATGGCGATGAAGCTCACCGATCGCGGGCTGTCGTACTCGATCAACCGGGCCTCGCGCGAGCTGCTCTACGTCGGCGCCGACGCGGCGCGCATCTTCAAGGTCAAGGCCTGGATCGACATGGTCGGCTATCGCACCTTCAAGATCGTCGGCAACGTCGCCATCATCGGCATCTCGGCGCTGCCGGATCGCTTCGGCGACTACATGCTCGGCGGCGTGGTGCTGAGCATCTGCGTGGCCTGGGCGCTCGCGGTCTGGGCGCTGCGCAGCACGCGCCGTGCCCCGCCCAAGGCGAGGCCGATCGGCGACGCCATGCCGCATGCTTGAGATCCTTCTCCCGCCGGGAAAAGGCGCCCGACGGCCGATGAAGGGTTCTCAGAGATCACGAGGCTGCTTATCCCTGAAAGGCCCTCACCCCTTCCCCTCTCCCGGTGGGAGAGGGGTTCTAAATGCAGCAAGCCGCTACCATCGCCCATGGCCGACGCATATCCGCTGATCCGCAACACCGCCGCGCTGCGCGGCGGCTTCGATCTGCTCGTCATCGGTGGCGGCATCTACGGTGCCTGGACCGCGTACGACGCGGCGCTGCGCGGGCTCAGGGTTGCGCTGGTCGAGAAGAACGACTGGGGCAGCGGTACCTCGAGCGCATCGAGCAAGCTGATTCATGGCGGCCTGCGCTATCTCGAGCACTTCGAGTTCTCGCTCGTGCGCCATGCGCTCGCCGAACGCCGCGTACTCACCGACATCGCGCCGCATCTCGTGCGTCCGTTGCGTTTCATGGTGCCGATCTGGAAAGGTGCGCGTGTCGGCAAGTTGCAGATGCGCGCCGGCCTCGTGCTCTACGACGTGCTCTCGGGCTTCGACCAGCCCGTCGAGCGGCACAAGTCGTTCTCGGCGTCCAAGCTGCTCGAACGCCACCCCTACCTGCGCAGCGACGGGCTCAAGGGCGGGCTGTCATATGGCGATTGCCAGGAAGACGACGCGCGCATGACGCTCGCGGTGGTCGCGGCCGCGCAGGCGGCCGGCGTGGTCGTCGCCAACCGCATGGCGGTGCAGACGCTGCGCCACGACGAGAACGGATTCAGCGGAGCCAACCTCGTCGATCAGATCAGCCACGAGCGCTTCGTGCTCGCGGCGCAGGCCGTCGTCGTCGCGGCGGGCCCGTGGTCGAACGCGATCGTCGGTCGCAAGGCGCCGCGCGTGAAGCTCGTCAAAGGCGTGCATCTGGTGATGCCGCCGATTCCCTCGTCGATCAAGGGTTCCGGTGACGCCTTCCTGTTCACGGCGCCGCAGGATGGTCGCGTCTACTTCGTGATTCCGTGGTACGGCCGCACCTTGCTCGGCACGACCGAATCCGAAGTGAGCGACCCTGCGCAAGCCGTCGTCACCGATGCCGAAGTGCGCTATCTGCTCGACGCGGCGCGCCATGCCTTGCCCAGGCTCGACTGGCAAGAATCCGACATCGTCGGACGCTTCGCCGGCGTGCGGACCTTGCAGGCCGAGGACGAGGATTCACTGTCGGCGGTCACGCGCGAGTTCACGATATTGCAGCCCGAGCCGCGCGTGATCCTGCCGATCGGCGGCAAGTACACGACCGCGCGCTGCGATGCGGTCGACATCGTCTCTACCGTCATGCGCGCGCTCAAGCGTGAGCGCGTGCCATCGAAGACGCATGAGCGTTCGCTGCCTGGAGCGCCATCGGCCGAGCACTACGAAGCGTGGTTGCAGCAGGCTTGCGCGCAACTCATGCAGGCGGGCATCGCGCGGGACGGCGTCGAGCAGATCGCCAATCGCCATGGAACGCGCGTCGAGCGCCTGATCGCGCTGCTCGAAGAGAACCCGCAATGGGCGCGTCGCATCGTCGACGATCTGGCTTTCGTCGACGCCGAGATCGTGCTCGCGGTGCGGGAGGAAATGGCCATTTCGCTCGACGACGTGCTGCGCCGCCGCATGCCACTGACCTTGCTGACGACGCTCGATGATGCTGCGTTGCAGCGTATCGATTCGCTGATCAGGCAGAACCTGCCGTAGCATTAGTCGCTGCGTTGCACATGTTGCTTGTCCTCTCTCCCGCTTGCGGGAGAGAGTCCCTCGCGCAGCGAGGGGAGAGAGGGCCAGCTCGATAAGTGAGCGCACTTTCCAGGCTTTCCCTCTCCCGGCGCTGCGCGCCACCCTCTCCCGCAAGCGGGAGAGGGGACCTGTAGAGCATGCGTAATTTCATAAAACCCGCGCTCCCACGTAAGGGTTTCGTCCCGATCACAACAGGCTTTTCGCAATACCACCACGACGAACGGTTGCAACAAGTCGACGAAGTTCCGTCTTCAATTCGCAACAGCGAAACAACGAATCGTGACGATTCGATCGTCAGTAGAAATTCCCTGTTGCAGATACGGTACAACCGGCAAACACTAGCGTCGATCACAAAGCGGCCCGCAGCGAGCGGGTCGCGTACGGAGCGGGAAGCTCCATGGTGCACATTGAGAGGAGAGGCTCATGAAGATTCGCAACGCGGCGATGGCGTTCGTTGTGCTGTGCTCGGCTGCCGGGCTATCGGCTTGCAGCAGCCGCAATGATCCGGGCGGTGAGGATGGCGGTCTCGAGAGCGGCGTGTTCTCGCTGTTCGATCCGGTGGCCGCAAGTCCCCAGGTTCCGTTTCCGTTCGACGGATTCTTCTCGGGCTTCACCGATCCCACCTTGAACATTCCGAATGCGTCGAATGCGCCGTTCGTGACGCAGGCCAACCTGCAGGACGGCTTTTCGACCACGGCATCGATGTTCACGGACCTGCTCGGCAAGCTCGATTACGGCAGCCTCGACCAGGGTCTGATCATCATCGACGGCTCCACCGGCCGCCCGCTCGTCGCCGGCACCGACTACACCACGCAGCCTTCGGTCGCCACGGCCTTGAATCCGCTGTCGCGCGTCGAAGAGCCGATCAGCAATTTCCGTTCGCGCGTGCTGATCGAGCCGCTGCGTCCGCTCAAGCCGTCGACGCGCTACGTGGTCGTGCTCACGCGCGCGCTGCAGAGCGAAGAGGGCACTCCGGCGCGTGCGAGCGAGCTGTTCACCGTCGTGCGTTCGGGCACGCCGGTGGCCGAGCAGACCGCAGGTGTTCTGCAGACGCTCAACGCCACGCAGAAGGCCACGCTCGAAGCGCTGCGCAGCACGCTGATCCGTCCGATCGTGGAGCAGCTGACGGGTGCTAACCTCGTCGCCGAAGACGACATCGTGCTGGCCTGGAGCTTCACCACGCAGTCGGTCAGCAACACGCTCGACAGGTTGCAGGCGAACGCCACCGCGAGCAGCTTCGCGGCGCGCAACACCGGTGCCACGCTCAAGCAGTTCAACGATGCGTTTCCGGCCATCGCCAACGTTTACTTCGGCACGCTGAGCGTTCCGTATTACCTCGCGACTTCCGGTGGCGACACGCACTCCACCGATCCGCTGACCAAGTACTGGCTCGCGGATGCGACCAAGCCCGACACCACCAAGAGCTTCCTCGGCCAGGTGCCTTGCGGTGCGTTCGCCGCGGGCGTCAACGGCTTCAAGCCGAGCGAATCGACCACGCTGTGCTTCCCCGAGCCGACCAAGCGCGCGGACGTCACCATTCCGGTGATCGTGACGCTGCCGAACGCGAACAGTGGCCGCACGATGCCGGCCGCCGGCTGGCCGGTGGTGATCTTCCAGCACGGCATCACGGGCAATCGCTCGCAGGCCCTGGCCCTCGCTCCGGCATTGACGATGGCCGGCTTCGCGGTGGTGTCGATCGATCTGCCGCTGCATGGCATTCAGGAAAACCCCAGCGCGCTGCGCATTCCGGGCGTCGCCGAACGCAGCTTCGATCTCGACCTCGTCAACAACACCACGGGTGCGCCGGTGCCGGATGGCGTCACCGACAGCTCGGGCACGCACTTCATCAACCTGTCGAGCCTGCTGACGAGCCGCGACAACATTCGCCAGGCGGTGTCCGACCTGATCGTGCTGAGCAAGTCGGTTCCGGGCGCCATTCTCGTGAGCACGGCCGGCGCGCCGGACGGCAACAAGTTCGATGGCGGCAACATCCGCTTCGTCGGCCATTCGCTCGGTGGCATCGTCGGCGGCACGCTGCTCGGCGTGAACGGCGACATCGGCGCTTCCACGCTCGCGATGCCGGGCGGCGGCATCGCCAAGCTGCTCGATGCATCGGTCAGCTTTGGTCCGCGCATCGCGGCGGGCTTGCAGGCGAGCGGCGTGGTCGAAGGCAGCGACAACTACGAAACCTTCATGCGCTTCGCGCAGACCATCGTCGACTCGGCCGATCCGATCAACTACGCGGTCGCGGCCAAGACCAAGCATCCGATCCACATGCTCGAAGTCGTCGGCAGCGCAACGTCCGCGCCCGACCAGGTGGTGCCGAACTCGGCGCCGGCCAACGACGGCGTGGCGGTGGGCGGCATCAAGGCCAACGACAAGGTGACGATCGAAGGCTTCTTGTCGGGCACCGATCCGCTGCATGAAACCATGGGACTCGCGGCGCACACGTTCGGCGGCAGCGCCAACGTCCTGCTCGGCGAAGCGGCGCGCAGCAACGTGGTGCGCTTCACCGCGGGCGATCACGGTTCGATCCTGAGTCCGGCGGCTTCGGCGACGGTGACGCAGGAGATGCAGAAGGAGACGGCGAGCTTCCTGGCCAGCGGTGGCCTGTGTCTGCCGATCGGAGGGTCGTGCCCATGAAGCGCGCGACCGCTTTCGCAGATCTCTCCAACCGTATTCAGGAGCTCTCCATGACTCGCACTCATCACTCACGCAAGAGCGCCATCGCGCTCGCTGCCGCCGCCTTCGGTTGCCTGCCTTTTTCCGCCAGCGCACTGAGCTGGGAAAACGACGATGTCTCGCTGCGCGTCGACAGCAAGCTCACCGTCGGCGGCGCCTGGCGCATGCAGAAACAGGACAAGGACAACATCGGCATCAGCAACGGCGGCAACGCGTATTCGACCAACAACGACGACGGCAACCTGGCCTTCGACAAGGGCGATGCGATCGCCTCCGCCATCAAGCTCACCAGCGATGCCACGCTGAGCTACGGCAACTACGGCGTGTTCGTGCGCGGCAGCTACCTGTACAACGACACGCTCAACAACAAGCGCTATTTCAACCCGAACAACTACGGCTACGGCCCGCCCACCGACATCAAGGAGGCGCCGCCTTCCGAGTACAGGCAGCGCACCGACGCCGTGCGCGATCGCCTCGGCAACGATGCCGATCTGCTCGATGCCTATGTCTACGGCAGCAACTCCATCGCGGGGCGCACGCTGACCTACAAGATCGGTCGCCAGGTGCTCAACTGGGGCGAATCCACGCTCGTGCAGAACGGCCTCAACAGCCTCGTCGCGGCCGACCAGAACCAGCTGCGCGTGCCGGGCTACGACATCGCCGAAGCGCTCAAGCCAGCCGGCATGGTGTTCGCGGGACTCGATCTGATCGAGAACGTGAGCGTCGAAGCCTTCTACCAGTTCGAATGGCGCCGCACCGACCCGGATGCGTCCGGCAGCCCGTTCTCGATCAACGATTTCGTCGGCATCGGCGGCAACCGCGCGAACATCTCGTTCGGCATTCCAGGCGAGAACGACATCGGCAGCAGCATTCCGCGCATCGATGACCGCAAGCCCGAAAACGGCGGCCAGTACGGCGCCGCGCTGCGCTTCTTCATTCCGCAGTTCAACGGCATCGACTTCGCGCTGTACGCCGCCAACTATCACAGCCGACTGCCGCTCATCAGCGGCCACTCGGGCAGCGAGCCGCTGCGTCCGTTCGGCAGCGACTACTTCATCGAGTACCCGGAAGACATCCACATGTACGGCATGTCTTTCAGCTCGACCTTGCCGTGGGGCCTCGCGCTGCAGGGCGAGTACAGCTACAAGGACGGCCAGCCGCTGCAGATCGACGACGTCGAGATCCTGCTGACGGGCCTCGGCGTGCCGAGCCAGATCGAGCCCACGCTCGGCGGCGCTTCGGGCCAGCAGTACATCAAGGGCTGGCGCCGTCACAACGTCTCGCAGTTCGACTTCTCGCTCTCGCGCGTCTTCGGCCCGGCCAAGTGGCTGCGCAACGACCAGACCATCGTCGTCGCCGAAGTGGCTTACGACTACATCCACGATCTGCCGTCGACCAGTGAGCTGCGCTACGACGCGCCAGGCACCTTCCTGCCGGGACTGGCGGCTTCCGATGGTCCGGCCCGCGCGGGCTTCCTCGTCGGCCGCGGCAAGTTCAGGACGGACGGCACGCGCGAAGACCTGCCATCCGAATCCAACAGCTACGCCACGACGATGTCCTGGGGTTACAAGCTGCTCGCCCGGCTCTCGTACAACAACGCGATCGGCGCGGTGGGCCTGGACCCGACCATCCGCTTCGATCACGACGTTTCGGGCTACACGCCGACGCCGATGGGCAACTTCGTCAAGGGCCGCAAGCAAGTGGCGCTGTCGATGGGCTGGACCTATCACCAGGCCTGGACCGGCGATGTCGGCTACGTGGTCTACATGGGCGGCGGCGACCAGAACCTGCTGTCCGACCGCGACTATCTCGAAGCGCACGTCGGCTATTCGTTCTGATCGGCTCTGATCGGAAGTTCGATCGCGGGTCCGATCAACTTTCCGGAGAAACCTCTCTTTCTTCGGGCTTTTGAGTTTTTAGCCGGGCTCGCCCGGCTTCTCTTTGAGCGGCCCGGCCTCGCAGGGGCGGGCGTGGCCCGCCGTTTCGCCGTTCTTCCCGACGCGCGAACGGTGGCGTCACGCCCCGCCCCACGAGGCCGGTCGACGGCATGAGCCGATCGTCAGATCGCGGCATGCGACTTGCTCCGTGTACCGGGTTTTTCAGCCTACACAGGGACGTTCGCATGCACCGTTTCAGCCCCATTTTTGCCGCTATCCTCGGACTCGTCGGTCTCGACGCCCAGGCCGCTTCATACAGCGAGCTGCTCAAAAGCGTGCCGACGCCTCCGGCCGACCCGGCCACTGCACTGTCTTGGATCAAGGACGGGCAGATCGTCGCCCCCGAATACACCCGCATCAAGCAGGCGATCGAAGCCGAGCGCGCCGCCATCGCCACGCTGGCAGGCGGCAACGCGCCCACAGCGGGCACGCCGCCGCCGGCGGTCTCGGGCGATGCGCCGGAAGTGCAGGGCGCCGTCGTCGGCTACAGCGCCTACCTGGCCTCGAACTCGGACAAGAACGAGCCCGCAGCCGCCATGGCCAAGCGCACGCGCTGGATCCAGGCTGCCATGGGCCAGCAGCTCAAGACCATCCTCGACAACACCAAGCCCTGCCCGGACCCGTGCCAGGACCAGGCCATCGCCGCCGCCAACCTGCCGTGGCAGCAGAAGAAGCAGACCTTGTCCGAACAGGAGCTCAAGCTCTGGAACACGCTGTTCGCGGACTGGATCAAGACCCGAGCCCCGCTGGTCGACCGCGGGCAAAACCAGATCGCCGCGACGGGCGAGGGTGCCAAGGCGACGACACCGGCGGGCAAGGCCGCGATCGCGGACTATCGCGCCTCGATGCTCAAGGAAGTGGAAGTCGCCCTGTCGCTGACCGAACTCTCGGTCAAGCGCGCGGAGGCGATCGCCACCGGCAAGATCGACGCGACGAGTGGGGCGACGAAGAAGAAGGCTTCTTAGGGCTGAGGCCGCAGTAACGGCGTCTCTGTGCTGTGCCCTCTCCCGCGTGCGGGAGAGGGTGGCGCGCTAGCGCCGGGTGAGGGAGCGCCATCGGAACGAGCGCACTTTCCGAGTCGTGTTCCCTCACTCCCCTCGCTAACGCGAGGGACTCTCTCCCGCACGCGGGAGAGAGGAACAAAACGGACCTACTCTGTTTATCCCCTCTCCCGCGTGCGGGAGAGGGTGGTCCGATAGGACCGGGTGAGGGAGCGCCGTCGGAGCGGAGCGGGCCCATTCTCCAGTCAGTACTCCTTACCCCTCGCCACCCGCCGCCAACTGCCCCGGAATCGGGCTCAACACCGCCGGCACCGCCGGGTAAACCGAAGCCGAAGCGGAAGCAGCCCCACGCTTCTCGCTCCGCTCCTTCAAGAACTTCTCGCAGCGCGCCTCGCTCTCCGGCCCGCGAACCACCGCCTTGGCGAACACCGCCACGTAGCTCTTGTCGACCACGCCGCCGCAGGCTGCGATGTCGGGTTTCACCATCTCGTAGAGTTTCTGGAGATTGAAGTAGGGCACCTTCGGATACAGGTGATGCCCGGCGTGATAGTTGATGTTGTTCCAGAAGAAGCTGTGCACCGGGTTGGATGTCAGCGTGCGCGTGCCGGCGAGCTTGCCCTGGTCCCACGGGGTCTCGTAGTGCTCCACGATGAAGCGCATCGAGTTGAACAGCGAAAACGCCGCGATCGGCCAGAGCCAGACCTCGAGCACGTCCTCGATCAGGCCGGCGTGCCGGGCCCAGCTGATCAGCGCCCAGTAGCACAGCAGCTTGAGTGCGATCTCGCCGAGGTGGATCGCCCATAGCTTGGGCGTGAACGCCTTGATCGGATAAATGATCGTGAAGTGGATCATCGTCAGCACGATGCTGATCGCGATGTAGGCGTAATAGGTCAGAAAGTCCAAAAACCCGCGCTTGCCCATCGTGAACGAGTCGGGGTCGCGGTAGGAGCGGTTGTACTTGTGATGCTCCATGTGGTCTTCCTTGAAGGCCACGAAGGTGATCATCACCGGCAGCATGCTGACCACGCCGTAGAGCCAGTTCTGCCACTTCTTGGGGAACAGGGTGTAGTGCGTGGCCTCGTGCATGAAGGTGACGAGGCTCATCCACATGTAGCCCAGGCCGAGGTAGCAGGCCCACTCGATCCACGGATTGCCTTCGGCGCGCCAGGAGAGCCAGCTCAGGGCCGCCATGATCGCCACGAACAGCGCGAGCTTGGCGAGCGTGTAGCCGTTTCGGTAATAGATCAGCGACTGCAGTTGATCACGCGAAAGACGCGCGGTGGTTTCGCTCATAAGCGCGATGCTCTCGGTGCGGGGGCGACAGGCGATCAGCGGGCTGCAACATGCAGGCCAACGCGTTGAACCCTATCGTATTTCGCAGCACCAGGGGAAGCCCGTAAGGGCGCCTGGCGACTGGACCGCCGATGGACGGCAGGCCCCGGGCGTCGAACCGACTGAACGGTGAGCCACCCATCAGTGCAATGTCACCGAAAATGTGCGGCCTCCGGAGACCGCAGGCGGGCTCCGTTGCGGAGCCGCGGAAAAATCAGATCAGAACAGCACCTCTACGGCCAGGATTCCAACGGCCATGCCTGCCACGAAACCCCAGAAAGCCCAGATGAAGCGGCGTTTGAAGCGGGGTTCGTTGGTGACAGGGTCCAGATACCGAAGATTCATTGCACTTGCGCCTTTCAATCGCGATCCGGAAATCATCTGCGTGCCGGGCCCGGTCACCCATGGAGCAGCAGCCACCGAAGTAACACGCATTATCGATGCCAGACATTGCATTTTATGCACCGGGATGTTTGCGACTGTTTGACAGTGCAGTGGCGCGGGCATGACGGCGGGTCGTGCCAACGCCGCTGCATTCGATCGTGGGGTGAAATAATTTCCAACAGGGCCGTATTTACCTGGCGAAAAGATGTGAGGATTTATTTGATAAATATTATTCCGTGTTTATAATCACCGCGCTTTTATTTTTCATCGGAGTGAAACATGACGACTTATAACGATCTCCTCAAGCAGATCGAGTCCTTGACCAAGCAGGCCGAAGAGCTGCGCAAGACGGAAATCAGCACGGTTATCGCTGATATCAAAGATAAGATGGAAACCTTCGGCATTACGCTCGCCGACCTGGGTGCTGCGCGTGCGACCAAAAAGACCGGCGGTTCGGGTTCCAAGGTGGCGGTCAAATATCGCAATGGCAGCGATACCTGGTCCGGTCGCGGCCGCACCCCGAAATGGCTGGCCGATGCGGAAGCCTCAGGCGCCAATCGTGAAAGCTTTTTGGTGAAGTAGTCTTTGCTGAAGCAATAGCGGTGTCCCGGAATCGTGCAATGCGATTCCGGGCTTGAAAAGGTCCGCCGATTATGAAAGGCGGCCGGTATCCAAGCGGTTCCGTTTCTCCCCATTTTAAAAGGCAGCTTTTACTCGGCCGGCGTCCATGCGAACTGCGCGGCGCTCATCCGTGCTCGGGGCCGCTTGCAGATTAAAAGCAATAAGGCAGGCCACGCGCTCACTGCGTAAACTGCGCCCGATACGTGGCCGATCAGGCCCGCCGCATTTCAGGAGTGTGTCCAGTGAGCGTCGTCGTCAACGGAATCCAGGTCGCGAACGACCAGCCCTTCGTGCTGTTTGGCGGCATCAACGTGATCGAGAGCCGCGACCTCGCCATGCAGGCCTGCGAGCACTACGTGAAGGTCACGCAAAAGCTCGGCATTCCGTACATCTTCAAAGCCTCGTTCGACAAGGCGAATCGCTCGTCTATCCACTCGTTCCGCGGCCCGGGCCTGCAGGAAGGGCTCAAGGTCTTCGAAGAGATCAAGAAGACCTTCAATGTGCCCGTCATCACCGATGTGCACGAGATCGATCAGGTGGCTCCGGCCGCCGAAGTCATCGACGTGCTGCAGCTGCCTGCCTTTCTCGCGCGCCAGACCGATCTCGTGGTGGCGCTCGCAAAGACCGGCAAGCCGATCAACGTCAAGAAGCCGCAGTTCTTGAGCCCCTCGCAAACCGCGAACGTGGTCGCCAAGTTCAGGGAAGTGGGCAACGAGAACGTGATCCTGTGCGAGCGCGGCACGCTGCTCGGCTACGACAATCTGGTGGTCGACATGCTGGGCTTCGGTGTCATGAAGCAGGTCTCCGGCGGCAAGCCGGTGATCTTCGACGCCACGCACGCGCTGCAGACGCGCGATCCGCTCGGCGCTGCATCCGGCGGCCGCCGCTCGCAGGTCGCCGAGCTCGCCCGCGCCGGTTTGGCGGTCGGCATCGCCGGCCTGTTCATCGAAGCGCACCCGAACCCGGACCAGGCCAAATGCGACGGCCCGAGCGCGTTGCCGCTCTCCAAGCTCGAGCCGTTCCTCGCGCAGATGAAGGCGGTGGATGATCTGGTGAAGGGTTTCGCGGAGCTCGATACGGGGAACTAGCCGATGGGTCTTAGCCGTTCCTCTCTCCCGACTGCGGGAGAGAGTCCCTCGCGCGAGCGAGGGGAGAGAGGGTTGGCCCGATCGAGGGCGCAGCTTTTCCAAGCTCCCCTCTCCCGGTCCTTCGGACCACCCTCTCCCACAAGTGGGAGAGGGGAACAGCAGGGCGCTCAGCCCTGCCAGTTTCTCAGCGATAAGCAGGCCTTGAATCGCTTTTTGCTTTTGTCGCCTGCGGGAGAGAGGCCCTCGCGCGGGCGAGGAGAGAGAGGGGCTTTGCTTCGTGCGACGCCCTTCGTCATCCAATGAAAAACCTTCCATAGACTGCCGCGCCGGTTCGCCGCGGTTCAAGAAAAGGGCGGCTCGTGAAAGCTCTGGTCGTAGGCGGTGCGGGATACATCGGCAGCCACATGGTGCGCATGCTGTCGCGAGCCGGCCATCAAGTGGCCGTGATGGACAACTTTTCCACCGGCCACGCCGAAGCCATCGAAGGCTACAGGCTTTATCGCGGTGATCTGCTCGCGCCCGCCGACATCGACCGCGCATTGGCCGATTACCGGCCCGACCTGGTCATGCACTTCGCGGCCCGCTCGATGGTGGCCGAGTCGATGGCCGAGCCGATGCTCTACCACCACAACAACGCGTTCGGCGTGTTGAACCTGCTCGACAGCATGCGCCGTCATGACGTGAGCCGGCTCATGTTCTCGTCGACAGCGGCGGTATATGGCGTGCCGATCAAGCGGCGCATCGAAGAAGATCATCCCACCGCACCGATCAACCCCTACGGCTGGAGCAAGCTGTTCGCCGAGCACATGATCCACGACCATTGCCGGGCCTACGGATTGCGCGCGGTGGTGCTGCGCTATTTCAATGCGGCGGGCGCGGATGAATCCGGCGAGATCGGCGAATCGCACGTGCCCGAAACCCATTTGATCCCGAGCATCCTGCGGGCTGCGGCTGGAGCCGAGCAGCCGACGGTGAAGCTGTTCGGCAACGACTACGACACGCGCGATGGCTACGCCGTGCGCGACTTCATTCACGTCACCGATCTATGCGAAGCGCATTTGCTCGCCGCGCAGGCGCTTTCGAGAACCGACCTGCCGGACTACCAGCTCTACAACCTCGGCAACGGGCAGGGCTTCTCGGTGCTCGAAGTGCTCAACGCGGCTCAGGAAATCATTGGCCGCAAGGTAGAAACCGAAATCTGCGCGCGCCGCCCTGGCGATCCGCCGGTCCTCGTCGCCGATGCGAGCCGTGCCCGCGCGGTGCTGGGCTGGGCACCGAAGACGCACAGCCTGCAAGAGATCGTCGAATCGGCGTGGCGCTGGCATCGGGCGCAACGGTATTGAGGCGGCGTGGCAGCACTCGGTAGCTGCGGCACGCCTTGGCAGGGGATGGCTGGAGAGTGCACGCCCCTTTAGGGCTACCCCTCTCTCCCCGCTACGCGGGACTCTCTCCCGCAAGCGGGAGAGAGGAACGGCTACGACGTCAGCAGCTGCCTAAACCTTCAAATCCCCCAGACAAAGTTCCAGCGCCGTCTTCCAGTCCGGCAGCGCAACTCCGAATGTCGAGCCGAGCTTTTCGTTCGACAGAACCGAATACGCCGGGCGATGCGCCGGCGTGGGGTAGTCGGCCGTGCCGATGGCGTCGACCGGAACGTTCGGGCACAGCCCGAGTTCTGCACCGCGCGCCACGATGACGGACGCAAAGCCATGCCAGGACGTCTGGCCCTGCGAGGTCAGGTTCAGCGTTTCGGCGACCGGGCTTTTGGCCGTCTTCTGCACCAGCGCGGCGCTGGCCTCGGCGATCAGCCGGCTCCAGGTGGGGCTGCCGACCTGGTCGCCCACTACGCGAAGGCGATCGCGCTCCCTGGCCAGGCGCAGCATGGTCAGCAGAAAGTTCTTGCCGCGCACGCCGTAAACCCAGGCCGTGCGCAGGATGAGATGGTGGGCTCCGCTTTCGCGAATCAGGCGCTCGCCTTCTTCCTTGGTGCGGCCATAAGCCGAAACGGGGGCAACGGCATCGCTCTCGCGATACGGCTGCGTGGCCTCGCCGTCGAATACGTAGTCGGTGGAGTAGTGCACGAACAAAGCGCCGAGTTTCGCTGCCTCTTGCGCCATCGCACCGGGCGTCAGTGCGTTGATGGTGCGGGCCAGCGGCTCTTCGGATTCGGCCTTGTCCACGGCGGTGTAGGCCGCGGCGTTGACGATCACCTGCGGCTTGAGCGCCCGCACTACGCCGGCGGCTTGCTCGGGGTTCGAAAGATCGAGCTGCGTGCGATCCACCGCGATCACATCGCCGAGCACCGCGAGCGTGCGGCGAAGCTCCCAGCCGACCTGGCCGTCCTTGCCGGTGACGAGGATGCGCATCAGGCGTAGAACTCCGCGTCCTTGAACAGCGGGGCGGCGGCATCCTTGGCCGACAGCGAGGGCGTGAGCCCTTCGGGCAGGCGCCAGTCGATCGCCAGCTCCGGATCGTTCCAGGCGATGGCGCGCTCGTGCTCCGGTGCGTAGAAATCGGTGGTCTTGTAGAGAAAATCCGCCGACTCGCTGAGCACCACGAACCCATGGCCGAAACCCGGCGGAACCCAGAACTGCCGCTTGTTCTCGGCAGAGAGAATCGCGCCGGCCCATTGGCCGAAGTGAGGGCTGCTCTTACGCAGGTCCACAGCCACGTCGAAGACTTCGCCGGCCGAAACGCGAACCAGCTTTCCCTGCGGCTGCACCATTTGGTAATGAATACCGCGCAACACGCCGCGCGATGAGCGCGAGTGATTGTCCTGCACGAAATCCATCGTCACGCCGGTGCCTTCGCGAAAAGCGTTCTGGTTGAAGCTTTCGAAAAAGAATCCACGCGCATCGCCGAAGACGCGCGGTTCGATGATGAAGACGTCCGGAAGGGCGGTGGGGATGAAGTTCATCGGCATATCTCATTGATCGTTTGTCCCCTCTCCCACTTGTGGGAGAGGGTGGTCCGAAGGACCGGGAGAGGGGAGGCCTGATAGAAGCGCTCATTTTCCAACCCGACCCTCTCTCCCCGCTACGCGGGACTCTCTCCCGCAAGCGGGAGAGAGGAACATCGACACAAGCCCGTCGCCTGCTTGTCCTCTCTCCCGCTTGCGGGAGAGAGTCCCTCGCGCTAGCGAGGGGAGAGAGGGGCTGCCCGGGAAGGGTGACTGCTATTCAACCCAATATCCCACTCAATACACCCGATCCTGCAACAAGCTCAGCAAATGCTTGCCGTAACCGCTCTTGGCCAGCGGCTTCGCCAGGGCTTCCAGCTTGGCATCGTCGATCCAGCCCTGGCGCCAGGCGATCTCCTCGGGGCAGCACATCTTCAAGCCCTGGCGCTTTTCGATCGTCTGCACGAACTGCCCTGCGTCCAGCAGCGAATCATGCGTTCCGGTGTCGAGCCAGGCGTCGCCGCGGCCCAGCAGTTCCACTTCGAGCTCGCCCCGCTGGAGGTAAAGATTGTTCAGATCGGTGATCTCGTATTCGCCGCGCGCCGAAGGCTTGATGCTTTTGGCCAGCTCCACGACACGGTCGTCGTAGAAGTACAGCCCGGTGACGGCATAGCGGCTCTTGGGCTTGGCGGGCTTCTCGACGATGCTGAGCGCCTTTCCGGCCGCATCGAATTCCACCACGCCATAGCGCTCCGGATCGCTCACCGGATACGCGAACACCGTCGCGCCCGACTTCTTCTGCGCAGCGCGCTCCAGGCGATCGCCCAGGTCGTGGCCGAAAAAGAGGTTGTCACCGAGAACGAGCGCGCTCGGCGCGCCGTTCAAGAACGATTCGCCGATGACGAATGCCTGCGCCAGTCCCTCGGGCGAAGGCTGCACCGCATAGTCGAGCAAAATGCCCCAATGCTGACCATTGCCGAGCAATTGCTGGAAGCGCGGCGTGTCCTGCGGAGTGGAGATGATCAGAATTTCGCGTATGCCCGCCAGCAGCAAAGTGCTGAGCGGGTAATAGATCATCGGCTTGTCGTAGATCGGCAGCAGCTGCTTGCTCACTGCCATGGTCAGCGGATAAAGCCGGGTGCCGGATCCTCCGGCCAGAATGATTCCCTTCATGACTCAAGCATCCCGCTTTTCGTAGTTCTTTTCGAGCCAGTGGCGATAGTCGCCACTGCGAACCGACGCCACCCAATCCGGATTATCCAGGTACCACCGCACGGTCTTGCGCAGCCCGGTCTCGAAACTCTCCTGCGGGCGCCAGCCAAGCTCGCTTTCGAGCTTGGAGAAATTGATCGCATAGCGCCGGTCATGGCCAGGGCGATCCTTCACATACGTGATCAGCCGCTCGTGCGGAGCGCCCTGCGGATGCAGCTCATCGAGAATCGAGCAAAGCGTGTTCACCACCTCGATGTTCGCGCGCTCCGCAGCGCCGCCGACGTTGTAGGTTTCGCCCGGCGTGCCGCGCTCGAGTACCAGGCGCAGGGCGCGGGCGTGATCTTCGACATACAGCCAATCGCGCACGTTGAGCCCATCGCCGTAGACGGGCAGGGGCTTGCCATCGAGCGCGTTGAGGATCATCAGCGGGATCAGCTTCTCGGGGAAGTGATACGGCCCGTAGTTGTTCGAGCAGTTGGTCATCAGCGTCGGCAGGCCATAGGTATGGTGCCAGGCGCGAACCAGGTGATCGGAGCCGGCCTTGCTCGCCGAATACGGCGAGTTGGGCGCATACGCCGTGGTTTCTTCGAAAGCCGGATCGCTGGGCGATAGCGAGCCGAAGACCTCGTCCGTGGAAATATGCTGAAACCGGAACGCGCTCTTGCGGGGCTCCGGCAGCTTGCGCCAGTAATCGAGCGCAACCTGCAGCAGCGTCAGTGTGCCAATGACATTGGTGCTGACGAATTCCGCCGGGCCGTGAATGGAGCGGTCCACATGGCTTTCGGCCGCCAGATGCAGGATCGCGCGGGGCTGATAACGCTCGAAGATGGCCTGCATACGAGGCTCATCGCGAATATCCGCATGCTCGAAATGATGCCGGGGAGACTTGGCCGCATCGCCAAAGGAGAGTGGATTGCCCGCGTAGGTGAGCGCATCGATGCTGATGATGGTCTCCTGTGTTTCCGCGATCAGTTGGCGGAGTACGCAGGAGCCGATAAAACCGGCAGTGCCGGTTACGAGTAAGGTCATTTGGTCGAACAGTGAATATCCACTAACAAAGCGTAAGGCTAGCACTTCATGTGATCCGGCTTTCAGCCGAGCGGCGCTGCAGTGGGGACGGCGGCAATTTAAAAGGGCCTTTTTTCCTCCTTTTCTCGCGGGGTTTGTCCCCTCTCCCACTTGTGGGAGAGGGTGGTCCGAAGGACCGGGAGAGGGGCGGTTCGAGAGAAGCGCTCATTCTCCGGCCTAACCCTCTCTCCCCCGCTACGCGGGGACTCTCTCCCGCGAGCGGGAGAGAGGAAAAGCAGGCGCGGCTGGAAGAGCAAGCTCGCTGTATTTGTCCCCTCTCCCACTTGTGGGAGAGGGTGGTCCGAAGGACCGGGAGAGGGAGGCCTGAAAGAAGCGCTCATTCTCCAAGCCGAACCGACGCCATCATTCCCCTGACATTGCTACTCGCAAGAGCCGCTCCGAGCGATCCAGTCATCAGAACCCGAATACGCCAGAGTCCTGTGATAAGCCTCCCTCGCTATTGTGCCGGGCTTTCTGCTTTGCCCGTTTCACCGCCGTCAGGTCGCTTTTCACGTCGTCGATCACTTCGGTAAAGGCATGCTTGCGACTCAGGGAGAAGGTGGCGTCGCCGATCGAAACCACGGCTTTTTTTGCCTTGGCCGGCCAATAGAAGTCCGAGGCGAAGTCGCCGGTCTGTTCGGAGATAGGAACCAGCACCAGGTCCAGTGATTCCCGGGAATCGAAAGTGATCGTGCCGCGCAGGTATCGGGGCGCAATGATGGCGCCGTCGCGGAGCGCGACCAGCAGGCGATCGGCGAAGGGGCTGTCGCCGCAGGCGAGCCTGCCGCTGACGCCGGCCAAAGGACGCGACCAGAACAGTTCTTCGTCCGCCAGCGTGCGGCTCAACTCCTTTCGGAACGCGCGTTCGGCGACGAACTGCTTGTCGACGGCAGACAGCTCCGTGACGTACGAGTCCAGCAGCTGTTCGTACTGCTGCTGGCGTTTGGCGAGCTCGTTGGCTTGCCGCGCGAACAAGCGCTCCTTTTCTTCGGTGGCCTCCGAGCTGTTCGACGCCCGGTCGGAAAGCCATTGCGAGGTGTTCCGCATCTGGGCGTCCTCGACGAGTGCACGCCGTTTCTTCGCCAGCGCGTCGCCCTCGGCGCGCAAGCGATCGTATTCGGATGCCGATCCCTCTCGGTCCATGAGTTCGGCATACCGCATGTCGCCGACGTAACTCATCCGGGTGTCGAGTGAGTCGAGCTGCTCCCCCAGATCAGGGTCGGACTCGCGAAGCTGGTAAGCCTGCTTTGCGATTTCGTCCATGTCGCTGCGCGAGCTGTCGATGAGCACGGCGGCCTCGTCCGCGGCGCCGGAGATCGCCTGGTTCGATTTTTTGAAAGGGCTGTAAATCTGCACGCGATCCGCCAGGGACAGTGGCGCACAGCGGCTCTTCTGTGGGGCCTCCATGCCCAGTGCCGCAGGAATCACCCGCTTGATTCGCACCACACCGCCGCCGATCGATCGACTGGCCCCCGGTTTGAGCGTGATCGAGCTGCGCTCTCCCTTGCGCTCGAACATCACCACCTGTGGCAGCTCGGTGAGGTTCTGCAATTGTCCGCCCTTGATCGTAACCGGTTCGTACTCACTCTGGGCCTGCGCCGACGGAGCGGCGAACACGATCGTAACCAGTAGAGCGGCGAAACGATTCGGCATGACTATTCCAGATAAGTCTTGCCCGCGGCATCGACGACGAAGCCCAGTTCGTCGAAGCGCTCGGGCTTGGCGCAGCGCCCGCCAGCCAGATCACAGCGCTGCAGCAGCCTGGCCTTGCGCTGCACGGCGACCAGCGAGCGCTTTTCGATGTCGGCGAAAATGCGGTCGGTACCCGCCGCAACGACGAAAGTCTTGAACGGCTTGGCGGTGCGAAGCTCGACCATTTCGACCAAGCCGTCGTTCGACAGAACCGCAACGGTGGTCTCACCGGTTCTCGCCGCATCGAGCAGCGTACGAGGGCTTTTCCAAAGTTCGGCTGCGTTGCTGGCGCTCTTGAGGTACAGCAGCTTGGATTCGCCCGGCTGCGCAACCAGTGCAACGACGCTCCGATCGGCCAATGGCAGCAGCTGGCGCAAGCCGCTCATGGTGGACAGCGGAACGATATCCTGGCCTCGCAGCAGACCCAGCTGTTCCCCGCGGCGGATTCCGAACCCGAGATGTTCCGGCAACAGGAACACCTGATCGACGCCGGCCGCGAACGTGAGCGAGCGCTGGCTCTTTCCGTTGCGCAGGCGCACTTCGGCTCCGCATAGAGTGACCTCGTCCGAGGCGTTCAGGCGCAGCACCTGCCGCAGCTCGCAGCGTGGTGCGGCTTGTGCGCAGAGCGCCAATAGCCAGGCGGCGGCTGCGAGCAGCAGCGCTCTCATCGCGGCCACAACCAGGTTTCGGCCAGCTTGTCGTAGAGGTCCGACACCGGAGGCTGCACCATCTCGACGATGTTGTCCTGCCCCACGCTTTCGATCGCTACGGTCCAGGTGCCGGGCAAGAACTCCAGCGTGTCGTTGGCTTGCAGCGCATTGCTGACGATGTTGTCCGCAACGCTGCGCCGAAGCAGGTTCTCAACGCTGAAGACCTCCCCGTAAGCGCCCAGCGCGCGGTCGAGAGGCTCGGTCGAGGCGCTACCGGTGCGGTTGAAATCATCGATGACGTGTTCGATGGCCATCACGTTCTGAAAAGTGACGCGCGTGATGTCCTTTACCAGCGCCATGGGAATGCTCGCGAAATTGGCCTGCCCCGTGGCCGAGTGATAGCGGTCGCCGATGACGCCGATCGTGTCGAGCTGAGACTCCAGTTCATCGGTCGACCTTGGGCCGCCGGAGCGCGATGGCGCCGGCGCGGGCGCCCCGAAGCGGCTTTCGACCAAGCGCCGCGCATCGGCGATCAGCCCGCTCTTGCGCTCTTCGGATGCGGCTTTGTTCTGCTCCAGCTGCTCGGTTTTGCGATCGAAATCCTTGTAGCGGGCCTCGCTCACCTGGGCGTCTTCCTGCACCTGCTTCCAGTAGTCATCGCGAGCCTTGTCGCGACGGTCTGCGGATTTCCGCTGGTTTTCTATGTAGCGCTTCTTTTCTTCGCGTTCGCGCCGCTCCTCGTCGATTCGCTTCTGTTCCGCAACGCGGTCGCGCTCCTGCTGCTCCGCGTCCCGCTTCTGCTGTCGCTTTTCGTCGTCACGCATCGCTTGTTCGATGCGGCGCGCGTTCTCTTCGGCCTGCTTTTTGAGCAGACGCTCGTTCTCGGCGTCCTGGGCGGCGGCGTCTCGTTCCGCTCGTTCCTTCTCGTCCGCGGCCGCATAGCAGGCCCTGATCGCGGTGCGCGCATCCACGTCCTTGCTGCCCACGTCGTGATAGGGCTCGCAAGCCGCGTACGAACAGTTGCCTCCGCCTTCCTGCCGGCTGTAGCCTCCTTCGGAATGGGCATCCAGGCAGGGCTGATGCCGCGCACGCAACTCGTCCCAGTAAGCGTCCCACTCCTCTTTGAGGCTGTCGCACTCCGACTTGTCCGGAGAAGACGAAAAGTAGGTTCGGAAAGGTTTGGAAGGCTCGAGGTACGGCGGCGTCGCCGCCGCAGCCGCAGGTTGCGCGAGCAGCAGCAGCGCAGAGGCAAGCAGTGCCGGCAAGCCTGCGCGCGAGAAGCCATGCTGGTGCTCCGTCTCCACGGCGGCCCGCCGATCAGAAGTAGCGGCCGAGATTGAGCGTGACGCTTTCAATGCGGCGCTGCTCCGCCGTCGGCGTCGAATTGGCAGCGTCGTAATTGGTGCGGCGTCCTTCGGCGAAGAGCGTCCAGCTTTTGGCGAAGCTATAGCCCAGGCGAACCTTGAGGTCGTCGACGTCGTAATTCTTCTTGGGTGCTTTCACGCCCGGCGCGGCGAGCTCGTTGACCGAAGCCGAGCCCACCAGATAACTGCCCTGTGCATACAGCGGCGCCAGGAAAGACCCGGCTGGCCCGAGGCGCAGGCGCAAACCACCGCCCATGGCGACGTACGAGCCGGATCCGCTCTCGTTCTCGTTGTTGGCATAAGTGGGATAACGGCCTTCGAGAATCAGCATCAGGGCCGCCGGTCCGATGCGCCAGCCCACGCCCGTGTTGCCGGAGAAATCGAAGACCCCGAAGCTCTCGCTTTTGCCCGCCACGCGGCCTGGTCCATCGTATTGGCTGAAGCCCAAGCCGCCGAACCACATGCCGCCGCTGTTCTGGCCGCCCCAGATCGTGGTGTAAACGAACTGCAGGTTGTAGGTGAAGCTTTTTTCGACGTCTTCGGCGATACGAAACTCCGAGATGCCGGCGCCACCGATCAATGCACTTTCAGCGTGCGCGGCGGAGGCCGAGGCGAGCAAGGTCAATGCACCGAGGGCACGGCGCGCCAGTTCTTTCATGTGGGTTCCCCGACAGGTCTTGGTTTTGTGGGCAGATGAAAGGGATCAGCCAGATCGTCGTCCAACCGTCGAACGACTCATGCCCGCGCGCCGCCGTGCCTGGACCCGGCGGAACGCAAAAGAAATGGGCTGATGTGTCAATCGAACAGCGGGACGGGACGCGAATCGCCCGACATACGCATGCTGGCGTAGCCAACCGACATGAACGAGCATGACTCCCCCCGGAAAATGCTCCGGCACATCAACCGAAAAGCCCAACCGGGTAAAACCCGAGTGCTTTTCTAGCCGATTTGCCTCGAATCCAGATTAGAGCGTCCGCAGTGGGCTTTCAATATGGAAGCCCACCTCTTGAACAGCCAAATCCAACTGCCGAAAACAGAAGTAGGGGCCTTTGCTTTCGCCGAACTGATACGAGCTCGCAGTACAGGGGCGCCAAGCTCGTTTGTTTAGCCCAAATTAATCCAATGAGTAAAAAGTGCCCATCAAGTGGCTAATTCAGACCACTATCGCGTGAGGCTGCAGCGGACGGTGATCCGCATCCAGGGCCGAACGCTGGAACTCACGCCGGGGACCGCCGCCTTCGATCTCACGCTGGTTCACAACGGCGTTTCACGCAGCGTCATCGTGGTTCGCCCCGAGCCAGCGACGAGCCAAGCTCCCGTGGTGGTCATGCTGCACGGCAACGGCGGCACGCCACAGAACCAAGCGAACCTCGCCGAGATTGCTCCCTTGGTCGCCAGCACCGGCACGTGGGTCTTTTTGCCGTCGGCCGTCAATGGAGTCTGGGACGATGATCCTTCCAACTCGGACCCGTCCAAGGACGATGTCGGCTTCATCATGGCGGCATCGGCAACATCCGCTCGGCCGACAGCACGCTGGCTTTCTGGGCCGAGCGCAACGGCTGCGTGGGGTCCGCCGCCATCGAGACCGACCTGCCCAACAGCACCGCCGATGGAACCACCGTGCACCGGACCGTGCATCAGACCTGCGCATCGGGCAAGGACGTGATCCGCTACACCGTCAACGGGGGCGGCCATGCCTGGCCCGGTGGATGGCAATACCTGCCGATTCCCATCATCGGAACCACCAGCACCGACATCGACGCCAGCGCCATCCTGTTCGAATTCTTCTCGCGTTATACGCGGTGAGCGCATCGATGACGGAGCGCTGTGCTCCAGTCATTGATCACGTGGCTTGGAAGCTGTGGATGTGCTCTCTCCCACGCAGTGGGAGAGAGTCCCTCGCTTCAGAAAGGGAGAGAGGGCTTCTGATTTTGGATCGTGCACGCAGCCCTCGAGCGCGGCAGCCGCTCAAAATCCGCGCCTGGCCACCCGCTTGAACCCTTCGTCCGTAATCCCGTCATAGGCCTCGCGCAGCTCTTTGGCGATGCCCTGGGCCTGTACCGCCAGCTGCTGGCCACGCTCGTGGGACCGCGCGACGATCTCGGCCGATAGCTTTTGAATGGAATCCCAGAAAGCGGCATCGAAGCTGCCCTGTCCCTGGGTGCCCGACGGGGCGGCCGGGGTGGAATGGTCTGCGCGATTAGGATTCATGGGCGTTCTGCCTCGTCCTGCAGTTGCTTCAATGAAGGTATCACAAGATTCTTGAGCGTGATCTCGATGGTACGCATGATCTGGTCCACGCGTTCCGTCGGCAGCTCGCCCAGCGAGCGGTTGCTATCCACGGCCACCACCAGGCCACGCCACTGATGCGGCAGCAGATCACGCGGGAACGGCAAGCAATAGCTCCAGGCCATGTCTTGCCAGGAGAACTCCCGCATGCGCACCAGCTCCGTGCGGTTGGCCGCCTTGCCGTAGGAGTTGGCGTGCCGGCCGCCCGGAAAATACATGCCGCAGCCCTGCGCATGCGCCGTGCCCACGAACGAGCCTTCGGCCGGCACGATCAAGCTGCGATCTCCGTCATCGGCCTCGAAGCCTGCGGCATAGCGCAGTTTGAACGAGCGATAAGCGCCGTCCTCCTGTATCGCAAACGCCACCCGCATGCGTAGCGGGGCGTCACCTTCGGCCATTGCCGGGGCGACCAAGGCGGTGATCAGGTCGAAGACGAGCTGGCGTGCGGATTCCACCGTGGCCCGCATCAAGGTGGGCACGGTCACGAGCACCGATCGCAGTCGCTTCTCCGCGTAGTTGGTGACCTGCGCCACCTGCTCGTACACCTTGCGCGCCGGCGCATCGAACTCCAGCAAGCCCAGGCCGATATTGAGGCTCAGCACTTCGAGATCGCCCGCGGCGCGCTTGTTGAGCAGCTGGGCTCCGAAAACCGCCGTGCGGCCGGCTGGAATCAGCCAATGCGGATTGCGGCCGAACATCCACCGCCACGCGCGTCGCAGCGGCGCCAGCAGGCTCGCGCCCAGCAAGCGCGGCAAACCGGGCCGGGTGCCCGGCCTGGGAGCGTCCACGATCTCGAAAGCCAGCGTCAGCGCCGCCGGGTTGAGCAGCCGCTCTTCGTCGAAAGGCCAGGCCGGCAGGTTGGAGACCAGCGCACCGTCCAAAAAATCCGCCTTGCGATCCTCGATGTGCCAGGGTCGAAAAACCAGGGGCAGGCAGATGGAGGCGGCCACCGCATCGGCGACCGCAGCCGCCGGAGTCGTCTCCGGCGAGAACAAAATCATCTTGTGATGCGTGATATCGGTTGCGACGATCTTGAGCGAGGGCCTGCCCGTGCTGCCGCCAAAGTCGCGAAAGCGCACGCGATCCTCGCCGTCCCGGCGGCCGAACTTGGCGTCGAGCACGGCTTCGATCGCCTTGTGCGCCTCGTCCAGCGACGCCACCCCGAGTGACGCGCGGTAAAGGCTCGCCATGAAAATCGCCAGCACCGCCAGGCTCGCAACGCCCACGGCCGCGGCGGGAATTTCGGTAGCCATGACGCCCACGGCGGTCGAAAAGCAGAGGATCACCAGCGCCGCATGCCAGCCCAGCGTGCCGAAGCACCGGCGCAGGTTGCGAATGCGCTTCCAGTGGGTCTTGCCCAGCAATTCGGCGGCCGATTGCAGGTTCAAATGCGCCAAGGCGGGGCACTGCAGCAGGCTCTTTCCGCGCACCGGGTCGATGAGCTCGTCGGCGGAATAACCCGCCGCGAACAGTGCCGCCACGATCGCGCCGGCCGATGTGCCCGCCACGCCGCTCACGTTGAGCTCCACGCCCTGGCTTTCCAGCTCGTTGGCGATCGTCCTGAGTCCGCGCAGCGCGCCCACATGCGCCAGGCCCTTGGCTCCGCCGCCTTCGAACGCGATGAAGATGTCACGCACGCCGTGGAGCCCAGCCAAAATATTTCTCCAGACAGTTCAATTGATCGTTTCCAGCCACAAAATCGAGATCGCCGGCCCACTCGCCGGACAAGCGCAACACGGGGTAACTCGCCCGCAGCTCCCTCGCCGCGCCAAAAAGATTCGACGCCGACCTTCCCCTGGCCGGCGCCGATACTGTTCACCACCAATGAATTCGTGCGAGGACTCGACAAGGCCGTGGGCCACGTTCAAGGGAACGTAAAAAGGCACCTGCCTCGTTGCTGCGATCATCCAGTTGAACGATCGGCACGATTAATTCGAGATGTCGTGATTGCAGTAACGGCAGAAAAACATCGCCCATACCGGCTCAGTGCACGGTCTGGCCCTCTTCAGCGGCTTCGAGCGCCTTGAGCGCTTCGGCCTGCTTGGCCTCGCGCTGCTGCTTGGTGGGCGCACCCGGGAAACGCTTCTGCAGATCGTCGTAGATGGGCGTTGCCCCGATCCGGCCACGACGGGAGGCTTCACGCACCGAGTTGTAGTAGGCGAGGTCCGCCTGCCAGTTCTCGCTGCAGGTCACGCGCAGCGTGTCATCGACATTGTCGGCCAGCGTGAACAGGTCGGGGATGAAGCGCTGCAACTGCCGGCGCAGCTCCCGGTCCTTGTTGACCTCTGCAATGTCGATGAAGCCCGGAATGAACTCCGGATGCGTCACCATGTACGTGCGGCACTTTTCATCGAAGCCGATGGATTTGTCCGCCATCTTGGGCATCGCCCGGCGCTCGTCCGGAGACAGCGTCAGCAGAAAAGGCAGCTTTCCGCGAATGAGCGCGAGAGCGGCAAGAATGGCCTCCACATCTTCCGGCGACAGTACGGCTGAAATGCGGTTATCACGCATTGAATTTCTCCAACTCAAGTTACAGGCAGGTTTGCCTGCATCTCCACGTTAGCAGGCTGGTGAAAAACTCCAACGCACTGATCTGACATTGAAATTGCATGCAGAAGGGCTCGAATATTCGAGTCACTTCAAGCCCATCGATGCGCGGCACGGACGACGCCCAATTTGCCATGTTCAGCTACGTCACCTTGGA